>CEVZ01107291.1_pt1 | contig 12130 bp, 16 predicted proteins | sample 361371 | NCBI WGS metagenome assembly CEVZ01 (sample SAMEA2620217, study PRJEB7988) | marine metagenome | isolation source: saline water (ENVO:00002010), including
ATGATGACAGGGAAAATTTAGGAAAAAGTTTTCGCGAAAAATAAAAAAATTTCGATCCGTGCCGAGATTACTCCTGCCCGCCCATAGTTACAATAGCGGGTGTTAGTTTTACTGGGAGGTCTTATGTATGCTAAGAAAGTTAAAGATGGTGTTGGCTGGCACCTTAACAATCACTGCCGTAGCGCTGGGGGTCGGCGCTTATAACGGGGTACATGTCTCTGACATTCAAGTTCCCGAGCAGGCACAATCTTTTCTGAGTCCTTTCTTATACAATGCTAATGCTGCCGATGGTGCAATGGAAGCAACCGTCGAGCAAACTAGCGCTGCCCGCGTGCGCCGTCAGGTGCGCAACGCTGCCGTCGAGGTTATCACACCAATGGGTCGTGGCTCCGGCACGCTTTTTGAGATTGATGGTCATTACGTCGTATTCACTGCTGCTCATGTTCTTAACGGCATGCCAGTTGTGCAGGTTGCAGGACGTAATGGCGAAACTGTTTTTGGCACTACTATTTTAACTGCCACTGACGTTGACATGGCAATCGTGCTCGTGCCTGAGATGAACTCTCGCGAGCCGATGCAGTACCGCCCACGCGGTCACGTAGACATTGACGATATGGTTGGCACCGAGGTAACCTACACAGGGTTCCCATCCCACCATGACCTTTTAACCATTGACGGAGTAATCGCTTCAGAAGAAGACGGGAACCTCGTCATGCACTCTTACGCTTGGCCAGGTTCTTCTGGCTCAGGCATCTTTGATATGAGAGGAAGATTTATCGGAGTAGTCCGAGCCGTAGACGTTGGGGTGTGGAGCTATCAAGTGCCACCGCAACTAGTCGAAGATATGGTTTGGATTGCACCGGCATGGGACATTACCAAAAAAGAAATCAAACGCCATCTTAGAGCGAGAGGACAAGAATAAACAAATAAATTTTATATGGGAGGTTACGGGTGATGAGAAAGTTACTTGTTTTAATCACAGCAGTCGCGCTTGCGATGACAGGCTGTACCGGCGGCATCGATTATGTCGTTCACGGGAAAGGCACAGGTGAAACAGTATATATTACTGAAACTGTTGTCGAGGAAGTGGAAGTTCCCATATATATCGAAGTAGAAGTTCCCGGCGAGACTGAGTATGGAGAAATCTGGGTTGACTCGGACACACAAACCGCATCAGTTGATGGTGTTGACATTCTTTGGGTTATCGACACTTCAGGTTCAATGCATCGTTACGACGCTCAGTTATTGCTTGGTATCGAGGCGATGATTGAAGCTTTGCCTGAATCTGGCTGGCGCTTGGCTATGATGAGTAATGACCCTGCAAAGTCCGTACTGGAGGCGCAGTTCCCTCTTGTGCCGGGTGATGATATTGTTGATGCAATGGATATGTACAACAACATGCATCGCGGACCCTTTGAAGAAGGTTTTGACGCGGCTTACGAATATTTGGTCAACAACCCCTATGCCACAACGTGGCTGCGCCCTGACGCTGCTCTGTTGGTCGTGTTCGTGTCTGATGAGGAAGAGCAAAGTAACCAGCATATGATTAACGTAGCGGATTGGACTAGCTGGTTGTCCAGTCAGCGCGGAGGCTCTGCCTTTATGTCTAGCATTGTCAATGTAGAGTCCACCGAGTCTGTCTGCGACTTTACGGTTAGTCCCGTAGACGTTGGAGAAAGATACATGGAAGCAACAAACATCTTTAGCGGAGTTGTCGTTGATATCTGCTCTGAAGACTGGGCTCCCGGTGTGACCGATGCTACAAACAATGTTGAACCCTTTGAGAAAATTGATTTGACATACGTTCCTGTTCAGGAAGATACCATGCGTGTCTTTATTAATGGTGCCTTGAACTGGGACTGGTATTACGACTCTACAGACAACGCTGTACACTTTACTGTTGTGCCTGTTGCTCACGATCATGTAGACGTAGCTTACCACTACGACCCTGATGACCCACATCAGAATGGCGGCGTACCCGTAGACACTGGCGATACTGGCGACACAGGCTTGTAAGCACTATGGTTCATTCCCGCTATTTCGATAGCGACATTGGTGTATTCGTAGTTGGATCACTGGTGCGCATCAACACCTATGACGGTGATGAGAACAATCAAAAGATTGGTCTTATCATCAGTGGTGCTGATCCGTGGCGCTTGGATTCGATGGCGCAAGCTATCATTGAAAACTGGCTCTATCGTGAAACACAAGACGATGGTTATTTGCTGGAGCCTGCATATGTTGTGCGAATCGAAGGACGCGATTATATTTACTCTGAGAGTGAATTGGATTTAATCAACTCACCTGAGATCGGAGAGCGAAGGAAAATCACCCTCGAAGACTAGTTTATAATAAGGAGACATTCTATGACTACTACGACCGATTTATCTTCCAGCCTTTCTGGTGCGCTTGATACGCTGCTTGGTTCTTTGCGTGCTGCAGCGCCGCAAATCACATGCTCGCTTCACGGTGAAGGCAGCGAGTGGTACTACGAGATTAATAAAAGAACCATGATCAGAGTTCCCAACGGTACAGAGATTTTAGAAGTCTCCAAGTACCCACCGGACGAACGAGGGCGCGTTGTGGTCCAGACTATCAACAATGAGATTATTCGTGTGGATCCAGAACGGATTCTAAAGCTGTCATTCCACTGATTAGCTAAACTTTGTCACAAACTTTTGACATTTAGTGGCGAGTTTGTATTTTTACGAACTAGCAATACTTTTATCTATTCTCGTAGCTATTTATAGGGTACAGGTGTTGCGCGACAGGAGAATACCACACATGAAAATCAGTAAAACACAGTTGACAAAAATGGTCAACGAAGAAATCCAACAGATGGTTGACGAAGGCTTCTTCGGAAAAATAGGTCACAAGATGGGCTTTGAAACCGGAGAGACAAAGAAGATCGATTCATTGCTAATGCAGGTTGCAAGGGCGCTTGAAGAAGCAACCGGCGACTACGGACTAGATCTAGATTACGAAAGCGACCCAGTGCAAGCTGTTAGCGATTTCGTTGACAGAATCGGTGGACTGTTTATGAGAGCCGGTTTGCCAAAGAAAGACTTTGAAGAAGCAAAAGAGTTAATGATGCAAGGGCGAGGCGAAGCAGGCGCTAATATCATGTATCAACATTTTACAGGCATGGTGCGAACAGAGAAGGGCGACGAAGCTAGAAATATTATCGCCATGAAGCTGCGTGACATTGGAGAAGAGATTGGGAAAGCCGAAGAAATTTTGAGCATTCGATATAAGAACAAGATGGCTAAGGAGCGCGAAGCAGAATATGCTGATGAAGAAGAACCTGACTGGAGTGCTCTTGACATCGACGATGACCCAAGAAAGAGAGATCGTCCCGGTCGAGCATCCGATGCTGTTGGTTCTGCTAACTTAGCATATGGTGAAGGTAAGATTACGAAAGCTGGTCTTAGAAAGTTCATCGGCGAGGTCCGAGAAAATATGCAAGGACAACAGGAAGAGCCACAAGCAGATGCCGGCAAGCTTGATGCTTCTGCTAAAGGCGACCAGAAGTCAGATGTCAAGACTGCTCTACAATATATTCAGAAGGTCAACAACAGAGGCGAGTACGGACAAATGGTCATGGCTGTCATTAAGCACGGCGCTAGCATTCCCGGTTCCAAGGCGCTTCTCACAAAATTATACAGACAACTCCCCGGTATGATTAAGCAGTTGAGCGAATCTAATCTCAACGAGGATGACGTACAGCTTCAGCCCGGTGGCAATTGGGGTCAGCCCCTTCCCGGCGAGGAAGAAGCCGGCATGCGTGACGTGGAGTCCCTTGCTATGGACATTGCTGACCTACTCCAAGGTGTCGAACATAACGATGCTGTAGACGCTCTCACTTTGGCTGCTGAGACACTTGGTCTTGCACCACCAGAAGAAGAGCCCAAGCGACCCATCGGATTTAGAGAAAACTTGCGTGAAGCTTTGATCAAAGAAAGTTTAAAGAGAGCACTTACCAATGCCCTCAAAGAGTAAAGCGCAACAACGCTACATGGGCATGGTACATGCCTGTAAGAAAAGTGATTATAAAGATTGCGCCTCCAAAGAGGTAGAAGATACAGCAAGGGGAATGAAAGCCAAAGACGCTAAAGATTTCGCCAGCACTAAACACAAAGGACTTCCTGATAAGAAAGAGAAAAATGAAATGAAAGAATTAATCAAACAAATGGTACGTGAAGCAATGGAGGATATGCAACCTCCGCAGGGGCAACCCTTGGAAGGTCAAGAGTTACTTGATGCTCTTGCTACCGATATTTCAGATATGTTTAAGGATATCAATGGGATACGACCGCGCTGGCTCAACTTCAGTGCAATGTCGCTGGAGGAGTTGGAGCAACTACACGATCAAACTTCTCAAGCCCATGACGACTGGTGGAACGAAGAGCGTGTCCAGCAAGACTTGGATGACTTGGCGTACGATCAAGAGGCGCGACAAGATGCTGACGATGCTGCAGCCGCAGAGCTTGACGCAATGCGTGAACCCGAAGAGGGAGAAGAAGAAGCCAAGCAAAGCGGAATGGGTAGACGCTACAGTCCCGGCAAGTTGCGTGAAAGCACAATGCGCAGAAACACTGCAAACAAGCTTTACAATCTTTTGATTATGGAACAGGAATATGGTATCATAACACCACAAGAACTGGCACAACTCAAGACCGCGATTAATAACGTTCTAGGAGTTAACGTTGGCAACCTGATGGAAATGTTAGGCTCAAATGACGCTGGTGCAAAACACAACGAGAAACTTTTTGATGCAGATCAGATCATGGATTTGATTGACAAAGCATTGACCTCTCCTTCTGCAGATCGTCTTGGGGTTACCCAAGACATGATCAATAGAATCCGTAAGGGAGTGTACCGAGTCTTGCTCAATGATCCACAGTTTGCAACCAGCTACGGATACTACCCAAGAAAAGGCAGCAAATGAAACTTGAAGAACTCAAAGAAGCTATCACTGAGTTAATGAACGAAAGGTGGGATGAAGACCCCACCCAAAAAGCGCTCGATGATTGGGAAGATGAGCAAGCTATAAAGGACACTTGGTTTGATAGCGAAAGCAGCCAAGCTACCGAGCAAGAGCGACAACTTCTCAAGCGAATGGCTACATTAGCATATAAAGGAAAATACAAGAACGTATCTTTTGATGATGCTTTGTCTGGTGCTATGAGCAGCATCGGATTTAACCCTGACGATCTCCAGCTTCGCGAAAGAGATGTTGCAGATTATATCTGTAGAGTTGTTACTGCTGGTGCAGATGGTCACTGGCTTAAGCTTGGAGTAGGCAAGCCAGAAAACTGCCCTGCCCATTGGGGAGCAAGCGCTGCGCGGAGCAAGCCGTCTTCTGGCGGAGGTGGTGGAGGCATGGACTCTGCAGCCGCAAGAGATTGGCTGAGGAAGCTCGAAAGAAATCCGCGAGCAAAAGCGATGTGGGATGCCATCAAGCAAATTTATGACGACGAGCGCGCAAGAGGCAAAACTGTTTCATTTAGAGATGCGGTAAGGCAGGCTGAGCGTAAGACAGGCGGCAGTGGTGCTGCATATATCCGTGCAGATATGGCAAAGGCAGAAGCTGTAGCGAAACTAGTATTCTTGGCAGAGGCTAAGAAGAAGCGAGGATTTGGAGAAGGAGATCCGCCAGAGGAAGAGATCTACAAGAAGAGAGAGGTTGTACAAGAAATCGATGCAGAATCCGAGGAAGCGGCTAAGAACCTTAGCGACACTTCTACAAAACAAGGAGAAGCATCACAAGGAGTTGCAGATGCACATACTAGAGGGGCAGAAGCTGCCAAGCAGAGGCAGAATGCTAGCAAAGCTTGGAAGGATGCCAAGACTACTCAGATTAAAGCTGTTGACGCTGCGGAGAGAGCAGCTTCAGAAGAGGCAAAGGCGACAGATGCTCAAGCGTCAGCGCTGGACGCGGCACAGAAGGCGGCAGATGCTATTGAGAAGGCTCAGACTGAGAAAGAGAAGTATCTGGGTATAGCTAAGCAAGCAGCCGAGCAAGAAAAGGAAGCAGCCACCGCCGCAGAAGAGGCGGCAAAGGCAGAAGAAGAAGCAGAGAAAGAAATCTCAGACGCTACAAAGAATCAAGCAGATCAGTTGGAGAAGGGAGCAGAAGACGAGAAGGCTTTTGGAGATGCTATCGCATCAGATGAGGAAGCAAGAGCTAAAGAAGAAGAAGCAGCAGAGAAAGAAAAAGAAGCCGCAGAGAAAGAAAAAGAAGAAGCCGCTAGAAAAGCGAAAGAAGAAGATAGAAAGGCTGCCGACAAAGAAGCTGCAGCCGATGCAGAAGAAAATCAACCTGAAAAGGAAGAAGAAGAGGAAGAGCCTGAGTCGATGACTGAAATGATTAAGACTATGGTTCGCGAGGTCATCTCAGAACGCAAATGGGGAGAGGACAAGCCAGCAGAAGCGGCTACTCCGCAACAAAAGCTAGCAAAATCAGGCTTGACAGCAGACGACCTTCGTGGCATGGTACTAAACACTGTGATGAGGGGTCAAGAAGAGCGTGAAGCCGAAATGATCAAGATTTTAAACAAGATGCTCGACTCTCTACAATCAATTGAGTACCATTCTACCCCGGCAAAGGGTGCTGCCTCCAAGCACGCACAACAAAGCGCTGCAGCATGGCTTAACGAAGGTTCAAATAAACAAATTTTTAGGTCTGTTCCCTCACTTATCAGTGAAATGCGAGATAATGGTATGGATATGCTCGCAGATGACAACGAATCGTTCTTTAAATGGGCATTAGCTAACTCTGACTTGACAATGCAAGAGATTAAGAACGAGGCAGATGCCCAAATTGCAGATTTGAAGAAAATGCTCCGCAAAATGAGCGATCATGTTACCGGAAAAGAAGATTCTCTGGAAAAACAGAAGCTTCGCGGTGAAGTTCCGGGGCACCACTAATAAATACTTGACAATACAGCCCTAATAGGTTAGAATTCATAGATGAAGAAGTGGTCTACAGGCTCTGGTTACGAAATCTCGATGCAAGACATCGAGAAAGAGCTTGAAACCCACATCTCTAACAACGGGGATATCTACTTGGGGTGCGATAGCTTTCTAAAAGCCGAACATTGCGTCTTTGCTTCGGTAATTTGCCTTCATGGTGCTGATGAGCAGTCCGGTGGGCGATATTATTGGATACGAGAGCGCTATCCGGCAGGAAAGTTCCGAAATTTGCAATATCGCATCTTCTCGGAAGCCTCAAAGACGGTTTCTCTGGCTATGAAGCTGTCTGAGCGCTTCCCGAAAGCCAATATCGAACTTCATATGGATATTTCCGCCAAAGAGTCAGCCAAAACACACAAATTCGTCGATGCCTTGACCGGATTCGCTAAAAGTGCCGGTTTTAACTGCCAAATCAAGCCTTATGCGTGGGCTGCGGCGGCAATTGCCGATAAACACTCAAAATAGGAGCCAAAATGCGCATTGTTTACCTTCACGGGCGGTTGTCAAGCCCAAATTCCGAAAAATGCAAGTTTTTGAGAGCAAATGGGCATGAAGTGTACGCCCCGAAGCTCAAATCTACCGATTGGGGTCAATCAGTGACCGCAGCACGCGAAATTATCGAAAAAGTGCTCCCAGATCTCATTATTGGCTCGTCAAGAGGCGGTGCGGTCGCTATGGCGACCAATACGACCGTTCCGATGGTCCTAATCTGCCCCGCTTGGGGAAAATACGCCCCATGGAGCATGTGTCGCGGAAATTCGACCATTTTGCACGCCAAAGAAGACAGAATTGTAAAATTCTCCGATTCCAAGCTATTATCCGAAGCTTCGGGCGCGAAACTCATCGAAATCGGCAAAGATCACCGAATGAATGACGAAAGTGCCATGAAAGCGCTGCTGCAAGTTATTTCCGAGTATACTACTTAGAATACCATGGTTTTTGAAGCAGACGAGAAAGTTTTTGGAAGCCGGCAGCTTAAACGCCTTAATATTGGTGATTTGGTGTCTTGGACCGAGTGGTTATGGGAAACTCCCGTAGAAGCCGACCTAGAAGGCAAAGAACCGCTCTGTACTCGCAGTTCGACATGTATCGGAGTTATTAGCGAACTATACATCGAAGATCGCGATATACGGAAGGTCGCGATGGCTAAAGTCGTCCCGATGAACAATAAGAGCCAGAAGAGCCTCAGAGAAAAGAAAATACTCGTCACTTCTTTAAAACTAGTATCAGCGGGCGGATTTATTAGTGGCAAGAAGAATAACAGGGTCATCAGTGAGTAAAGGTGATCTCGTAAGGCGAAAATTCACACAGCTTTACTTTGAATACGAAAAGCGAGATATGCACGCGGAAAGGATTAACCGAAACGAAGAAATCGGAATTGTAGTATCCACCATCCGCCCTTATGATAGAACCATTGGTGACGGAGACTGTTATGTGTTCTGGAGTCACACCAAATCTGTATCCCAAGAGCGTTCTCATACTCTCCGAGTTTTATCCCACAGCAAGCAAGCCAGCGGCTGAAAACTTCCTATGTTGTTTTAGGGATTTGGTAACTATTTATTGTGTCCTAGGAGTATATCGTGGTTTCCGTCTTAGATCATATAGCATTAGTTGTGGATGATTTGGAAGAAGCAGCCGCGTGGTACACCGAGCATTGCGGAGGAGAAGTAACACACAAACAAGACACGTATTATCGCTTGCAGTTGGAGAATACATGCATAGCTCTACTCTTATCTTCGCATGCACCAAATAGACCACACACAGCAGTGCTGGTTGAGTGCTTGGAGGATTTGCCAAAGGAAAAGGGTCAGTATGTACAACATCGCGATGGAACGCACGGAGTGTATGTTACCGACCCTTGGGGCAATCATTTAGAATACATTTGTTACAACACCGAAGAGTGTAAAGATAAGTTTTTATCATATAGGGGATCATCATGAAACTAAAAATCAACGAATCAAAGATTCGGAAAATCGTAAATGAAGAGATGCTTAAGCATTCTCTTACCAAATCACTAAGTGAGGCAACATGGCCAACTTACACTGCTTACCTTGGAGCAGAAATTCTTGCTCTAGAGTGGGACAGGAAGACGCTTCAAGAAGAGAAGGATCCTGAAAAGCCGTTTGATGATGGAGACGACGAAGACGAGAAGTGCGATTACGTTGATTGCGAAGGCGAGGGGCAGAACGAGTCTCTTAACCAGCCTTCCCCCGAATGGATTGCAGAGGTAGGTTCCTCTATCGGACTAACCGAATCAGAGATTGCAGAAGCTACTCAGATTATGCAACTTAACGAAGCTGGTGTCAAGGGATTTTTTAAAGCCCTCGCTAAGCCATACGTTAATCTTTATAAAACATTTACCAACATCACCCAACACGCCGCTGATTTGACTGATCCCTCAAAAGGTGGCGACCCCGAGAACAAGGATGATGTACAAGCTGCAAGTCAAGTAGCAGCCAAGATGCCCGAGCCGGCTAAGCTGCAACAAGCGGCATCAAATCCCGATGATCTTCTGCAGTACATGAAGCAAATCCTTGCTATTCTCCAAGGCGCTGATAGCAAGATTGACGGTGATGCTCTGGAGCCCGGTATGGAAGACCAAATGGACCAAGGCGCTGCCGCACTACAGCAAGCTACTGAGAAGGGCGCTGAGGCTGCTGGGGGCGACGAGGCTGGCGCTGGCGGCGGAGAAGCCTTCGTGTATAGAGGAAAGGGCGGAAAGGGCTTACAAAGCTTCCTAGCGCGCGGAGCGTCTACTGACGGTGTGTCCCTCAAGGGTCCAGCCATGGGCGCAGTCCTCAAGCATATTGCCAAGCAACTTAAGTCTCAAGGTGTCACTGTCAATGAAGGTGTTCTTGACGAAGTACAAGGGTGGATTTGGCATGGACTAGTTGAAGATGCCATGCAACAGCACTATGGAGCGCTTATCACACTTGAGCAAATTGCTGAAGGCGCTGCAGCAAGGGGTGAGCAAGGCAGTACCAAAAAGGGTGACCTGTTGTCAAAGCTAGATGCTCACCTTGACAGTTTGCAAACTGCAGAAGAGGTCGAACAGTTTAAGGCAACTGCCGAGCAAGGACAAGATCCTCGCGGCGAGGCGAAGTTCAACAAGGGCGGTGCAAAGAAGGTGCGCAACTATTATACAAAGTTTGGAGGCGTGCAAAAGATTGAAGACAAGTTGGCTTCTCTCGGAAGCGCAGCACAAGAGCCGGGTGCAGAAGAGGCAGCGCCAGAGAAGGTAGAGCCTACTGTGCAGAACACTGCTCCAGAAGGCGCACCACTTGTTAAAGTCTTCAAGGGCAAGGGAGGCGAAGGTCTTCAAAGTGCTCTTGCAAGGTCAAGAGATAAACTTGGCATTGACCAGCAAACAGTTGCCTCAATTATTAAGTCTGTAGAGAAGTGGGCGCAACAAAACCAAATCAGAGTCGAAAACATTGACGATGATGGATGGGACGCTATCGTTAGCGAAATCGCAATCACACGACGCGCCCGCAAACTACAGGAAACTATTAATAAACTTAAGTCATGAGTTGTCAGATTCAAAATAACTCGAATCAAGATATGTCCGCTTTGACCAATATGGTCAAGCGGTTCTATCCTTATGCGCAAAAGTATCTTGGCTTCGACAAGCCGGCTACAATTGTATATGAGTCTGACCCTGTAAACGCACAAGACCCTCTGGGCAAGACTGCGCACTATCAACCGGGCAACTATACTGTAACTTTATATGTTGACGGAAGGCACCCAAAAGATTTATTACGTTCGCTCGCTCATGAGCTTGTACATCACACCCAAAACTGTCGCGGTGATTTGACGCCCGAGAAGATGGGAGAAACAGGAGATGGCTACGCACAGACGGACGGACACTTAAGAAAAATGGAACAAGAAGCTTACGCATCCATGGTCATGAGAGACTGGGAAGACCAGTACAAATCAAAAAGGCGTAACAATTTGAACGAAACTACTTATAGTAACAAGGAGTATACTACCATGTCTGAACATGAACAATTGATCAAGCGCATTGTCGCTGAGGTCTTAAAGGAAGCTGCACTCACTAACGAGGCAGAAGAAGATGCTGAGGTCACAACCGAAGCAGAAGAAGAAACCGTGGACGAAGCCGCTAAAGGCAGTCGTCAAGGCGGTGACCGCGCAAAGAAGCAATGCGAGCAACAAGGCAAGAAGATGGTTGCCGGTAAGTGCGTTGAGCTAGACGAGGGCACCGAGGCTGATGCTGATGCAGAGGTCACCACCGAGGGTGAGGACGAAGAGGCTACTAACGAGTCTGTCGAAGCCACTGAAGAAACCGAAGCTCTAGAAGAGAGCGAGGAAGATGAGACAATCGAGGAAGGCGAGGAAGACACTACTGATGATCTTCAAGAGACTTTCCGTCGTCGTCAAGAGAAGCTGTTTGAAAAGCTTGTAAGATGGAGTAAGAAATAATGGGTAAAGTATGGAAAAGAAGACTACTGCGACGCAGAGTCGAAGAAAGAAGTGCTGCTCCGGCTCCTGAACCAGTTGTCGAGGCACCAGTCGTAGAGGAAGAAGCACCGAAGCCGGCTGCTAAGCCCTCTGTCAAGAGTAGTGTAAAGAAGGCAACTAAGAATGCACCGAAAGCAGATTGATTTCGACAAAATGACAAGAAGGTTTCTGACCGAGGGTAAACTACCTTCGGTCGCGAGCTTTATTCAATCTCTGGAAGAGGTACTGGCACAGGTCCGTCCCGGCACCAGAACTGATGAGCGTCGCATTGAAATCGCCAAGTCTCATTTAAAAGAAATTCGTAGATCTGTTAAGCGTCTGCAAAATGAAGTTGCTCTTCTTCAAGAAAAACTACAAGTTTTAGAAGAAGGTAAGGGTGACAATGAATGATGAGCTTTACAAAAGGCTACTGAGGGAAGCACAACGTCGCGGCAAGCGTCTCCTTTTAGAAGGGGGCGTTGCTGGGCATTTGGCACACCTGTATGATAATCCTGATCTCTCCTATTCAGACATGGAGGAGATCCTTAGTACCGCTGCGCGTGGTGAACTGATTGGGACCGAAAAGACAGACGGCTATAATATCTACCTCAGCTTTGTCGATGGTGAAGCTCGTTATGCTCGTAATAAGGGCGACATGCGTAAGGGAGGCAGCAACGCTGCTGACCTCGCTGCGCGT
>CEVZ01230303.1_pt1 | contig 12125 bp, 11 predicted proteins | sample 361371 | NCBI WGS metagenome assembly CEVZ01 (sample SAMEA2620217, study PRJEB7988) | marine metagenome | isolation source: saline water (ENVO:00002010), including
GTGAACCCGAACCAAGGGAACCATTGTTGTTATGTACTAATTTTCGCACTAGCGATTCCCATAACTTGAGAGTAAAATGTAATCTCTCCTCCCACCCTACACAACCTAATAAATAATGAGGGAGCAACCCTCTTTTTTAATGGCAACGTCCTACAATCTCAGCAGTTTTGATCAGATCAAGAAGAAAGCACCTAAGGATCTGAAACCAGCAATCGCCGCTATGCTTGCAAACTTACCTAGGGGTAAGACAGGTATATATGGTGATGCATTGTGGAGCGGAAGTAAATCTAGACAGTGGGGTTTCAAAGTAAATCAGGATGAGATGCAAGCAATTGCCCTGAACTTCGGAGAGAAACCAGGACCTAAAGGATTTGTAACAGAGGTAGGAGGATATAAATTAAAATTTATTTTGTCTGCAAAGAAATCAGCAACAGCAGCAGACGCAAAGACCACTAGGATGCAAGAACTAGGATCAGCATGGATTCTTAGGAGAGCGTTGAAAGATAATATCAAGTATTCTAAGTGGGAAGATATTATGAATGATAAAAAGTATTCTGAGTTAGAACAAATATATCCTGGCATCACTGATGAATGGATTAAAGGATACTTTGCTCAACAGAAGAGGATGTTGAACGAATACTCTAGTCCTAAGTTTGATGAGTTCAATCGTGAAGGTGGATTCATGGGATACATCAGTGATGTAATTAAAGAAAAGTTCGGTATCAGTCAGAAAGATAATTGGAACCCTGCAGATATCTGGATGATACAGAATGAACGTAAGGTTATGAAAATTATTGAGGAGACTGTAGATGGTAATGGTTCTCAAACTATCTTAGAACTGAATGCAGTCATGCGTAAGATGTTCAAAGAGGAAACTGTTGTTGGTGTATCTTTGAAAAAGATCAGCGGTAACACTGCTAAGTGGCAGAAGTATAACGTAGAGGATATGGGTCTTACTGACACATATAATTACGACACTAAAGAGTTTCAGTGTGATCTGTCTATGAAAAATGAGGTAGACTTTCAATCATTAGCAGTTCGTGTAATTGTAGAAGGTAACGGTGCATCATATAATTTCCAGATCCAAGGTAATGATACTAGTAAAGAATCAAATCTAAAGTTTGAACCTACTGAAAAGGGAGCATCATCTGCTCGTATGGGTAAGGCACCTGTTGCTATGGTTGCAATGTTATTGAAGGATAAGAAAGTTGATTTTGTAAATGATCACAAGAAATACCCTGCTACGGTGGCAGAATTTAATAAAGAAATTGATGAATATAAAACAATCTTCAACAAATTAAGAAGTAAGGGTGTAATTCTAGGTGAGACTGATCCTGATAAAGCACTAGGAAATATCTCTGCAGTGTTCTTAAGTAAACCACATGCTGCTAAGAGTAAACTGATGGGTATGAAGTTCATTCATTCCGTGGTTACTATGCCTAAAAAGAAAATGGATGAGTTCATGACGGACATGGTTTTCATCGCAGCGAAGAAGGGAAAACGCTTTGGACCATTTGGAAAACTGTACTAAGGGTAGCTGCCGATCTGCCTGTGGATGTGCTATAATATGGGTATCAGATACGGAAGAGACCTTGCCCAACAAGCACCTTGAACATCCAGAGGACAACCTTTTCAATGGGGTAGATCCTTATGAGGTTCTAGATTCTCTGATCACGTTTGAGTCTGTCTCTACTAAGTGGGACGGTGCTCCTGCTATCGTCTTCGGTCATAACGAAGGTAAGTGGTTTGTTGGTACTAAGTCTGTCTTCAATAAAAAGAAAGTAAAGATCAATTATAGTCCTGCTGATATTGCTCGTAACCATCAAGGTCCTGTTGCACAACTTCTAACCGCATGTTTCTACGCATTGCCTCGTGTGCATGGTATCTATCAGGGTGACTTTATTGGTTTCGGTGGTCGTGATATTTACAAAGCAAATACTCTTCAGTATAAGTTTCCTTCTGTTGTTAAGGAGGATGTTATTGTTGCTCCTCATACAAAGTATACTGAGATTAGTCCTGATGCTGTTGCTTCACCGTGTGAGTATGTCACACTGACTGGTACTCATCAAACCAACAAAACATATAAGTTTCTTCGCAATCAAGCACGTTTGACTGTACCAAAACGCGCAAAAGTTCTGGCACAAGCAGCAAAACTATTGATTCCTCTCTGCAAGTTCCCTAAAAACGGTGCTATATACAAGCAACACGTCAATAAGTTTGTCAGAAATGGTGTACTTCCGCGTGCTTCTGTAGTCTACGATGCTTTGCCTGATAAATATAAGTGTGAAGTCAACGTAATGACTTTCAGACTCTATAATATAATCCTGAAATTAAAAGATATCCTTCTCTCTGCTGCTTCAGCGGATGAGGACGTAGAATGTTATCTACGAGGCGTACCATCTTCTCACGAAGGGTTCGTTCTTCACGGTAAGCATTCTGTGAAATTGGTTAATCGTTTGGAATTCAGTCAAGCAAACTTTAACTTAAATAAAAATTGGACGAATGAAAAAGTTTAGCGACTTCCTTACCGAAGCAGCAAAATCAACCGCAGGGGACGAAGCAAAAAAGAGAGGTTTATCTCACGTTGGATACGGTTACTATGGTAAGCCTGATGGCACCATTACACACCGATCCGTTAACGGTAAACTTGTAGAGCTTTCTCCTGAACAAATTGCAGCACGGAATGGACAACCAGCAGAACAACCACAAGCGCAAGATGGACAAGCAGGCGATCAAAGCGAGAGCACTAAAGGTCCAGTGTCTATTACTTTTGGAAGATTCAATCCACCTACTATTGGACATCAAAAACTCATTGAGCGAGTAGCTTCTTCATCTAAAGGTGGAGAGTATAAGATTTATCCTAGTAGGTCACAAGATCCTAAGAAGAATCCTATTGATCCTGAGACAAAAGTACACTACATGCGTCAGATGTATCCTGACCATGCACATGCTATTGTCAACAATGAGGAATTCAAAACTATTTTTGATGTACTAAAGGCACTACACAATGATGGGTATAGCAGTGTTAACATTGTTGTTGGCGGCGACCGTGTTGCTGAGTTTGACAACCTCGCAAATAAGTACAACGGAAAACTCTACGAATTTGAAGAAATAAAAGTACAAAGTGCTGGTGATAGAGACCCCGATTCAGACGGAGTTGAGGGTATGTCTGCCTCTAAAATGAGAAAGGCAGCAGCGGATAATGATTTCGCAACTTTCCGTCAAGGTATTCCAGCAGAATTAAAAGATGCAGATGCTAAGGCACTGTTTAACGAAGTTCGTGGTTCTATGCAAATGGAATCTATTGAAGACTTCGGTGATGCATCATATATTCTGCATGAAATTGCACCTAAGTTAGATGAGAATTCTCTTAGGGAAGCATACTACGACAAAAAAATCTTTGCCGAAGGTGTATTCATTGAGAATATGAATACAGGTGTAGTAGGAAAGATTGTGAAGCGTGGTGTAAATTATGTCATATATATTGATGAGCATGATACCGTCTATAGAGGATGGTTGAAGGATCTCGTTGAAAGAAATGACATCCATGGTTTTGATTTTACCCCTGCAGGTTTAATCGGAACTCCTGAGTTGGCGAAGAAAGTCTTGCAAATGACACCTGGCCAGTTCATCAAAAAGATAAATAAAAGAAACAAGGTTGCTGTCAAATGAATCTCAAAGAATTACCTGATATGACCGATGCCTATAGGCAGGTCTATGAAAAGAAAGCCGTAAAGGATTATGACGGTGATGGCAAGGTGGAATCTGGTGCCAAAGAACATGCTGGTGCTGTACATAATGCTATCCAAAAGAAGAAAGGTCTGAAACCAGACGGTAAAGACACTCGCAGTGAGGCTGTAGAGATGTCAAAAAAGGATTACGCGAAGATTCATAAGGACTTTAAGTCAGACGATCCTAAGAATCCTCGCACTACCAAGTATGTACCTGGCAAGGGCACTGTCTCTATGCCTGTAAAGTTCACTGATGAATATCATCCCGAAGGCGAAGAAGCAACCGAAGCAGTCTACGGTGGTGGTAAGAAAGAAGAACCTAAGAAAGCAAGTGCAGCAGCAGGAACGGGTAAGTATTATAATGAGAAGAAACCAACCGCTATGCAGTTGGCAAAACGTGCTAAGATGGCAAAGGTCAAAGCATTAACTAATGCAGGTAAGCATAAAGAAGCAAGTGCATTATATAATAAGGAAGAATTAGAAAATACTGACGAGTGTTGGAAGACACATAAGAAAGTTGGTATGAAGATGAAGGGTGGTAAGTTGGTAAACGACTGTCGTCCTAAGAATGAAGAAGTTGAGAACGTAGAAGAACTCTACAAGGGTAAGCATGGTCAGTCTGAGAAAGAGTATCAGGATAGTAGATCTGATGCTGGTAAGATGATCTCTGGTGACTCTAAAGGTAGTGGTGCTAACTACTCCTACAAAGCAAAGAACACTGGTCCTAATCCTGCTGGTGGTTCTAAGAAACCTCAGGGTCAAGCCAGAATGGGTAAGAAGGATAGAGACTATCTTGCTTATCGTAAGGCAAGCATGAAGAAAGAAGCGTTCGCATTCTCTGAGGAAGAGTTTGAATTACTAGAGCAGAACTTACCAGAGATTGATCAGTTATCTGATGAGCAATTAGTTGACTTCTTTATTGAAGCAATCGTAGAACTCTCAGAGGATGAAGATGATCTTCTTGAAATCTGTGAGCACCTAGAAGAGGTTGAGTATCTAGAAGAGGCACCTGGTTTTGAGCATATCGCCACTGGCGGTAGCAGCAAGAAAGAAAAACCTGCACCTAAAAAACCTTCACGCATGGACAGAATTAAGTCCGCTGCTAAGAAGGCAGGTTCTTTAATTAAAAAAGGTGTTAAGAAAGTAGCTAAGAAAGGTGCTCAAGCTGCTGGTAAAGTTGCTGGTGAATTTTCTGCTGCTAAGGACAAGCAGAAAGCAAAAGCAATGGCAAGAAAGGATGATGATGGTCCTAAGAAATCATCTGGTGTAACAAAACCAACTCCATCTAGCACTGGTGTTGCTTCTAGATCTACCAGTGGTGGTAGTTCTTCTGGAGGTAGTTCTTCTGGTGGCAGCAAAGGTGAAACTAGAAAGGCAGTCGGTGGTGCATTGAAGAAAGTCGGAAGTCTCGTAAAGAAAGGTCTTAAGAAAGCAGTTGGTAAGACTGCACGTCTTGTATCTAAAGGTAGCGACAAAGTTGCTAAGAGATTAGGTGAAGACTTTGATCAGATTGAATCTCTTGTTGAGTCAGGTCTGTTCAAATGGGAAGAGATTGAAAACATTCTTGAGCATCACAAGAAAGATGCTGATGGTAATACCATTCCACATGAAGGTGATGAGATTGAAGAAGCAAAGGTTGACAAGATGCTTCCCGATTATAAGAGATCAGGTAAGAGACTAGAACGTTATGGTAATCCTCATGGATCTCTTGCACTTGGCGGTGGTATTCAAAGAGATAGAAGAGCAGATCATGCAGAGCGAAGAGGTAAGAAAACCAAGGGTGTGAAGGAAGGTTATGATGACTCTAAAATTTCTATGAGATTTGGAGACGGTCCTGAAGCACAGAAAAAGAGAAAGGAGAAACTGGAGAAGAAAAGAGGTATGAAACTTGATGATCATCCTCAGTTCAAACATCTTAAGGGTAAGAAGTGATGTTAGATTTTAACGCATACCTTGAAGAAAAAAAGAAGAAAGAAGTCGTAAAGATCAACCCTAAAAAGGAAGATCTTTACGAGAAGGATCATAAAGCTGAGGACTGTACAGGTTCTGATCACACTAAGAGTGAGAAGAAACGTCGTAAGGAAGATGTCAATGACGGTCCTGATGTACAGAACGAGCAAAGTCTGAAACCTTCAGATCGTTTTAAGAGAGACGCAGGTGCTATCGCTAAGAAAAAACTAAGACAGAAAGAGCATAATAAGTATGTAAACTTCCTTGATGTAGATGAAAGTAGACTTACTGGTGCTAATGATATGCAGAGTAAACTATACGCTGCTAATAATAAGTCTGGTAAGAAGATGACTGACGATGAGATCAAGAAACAGAAAGGTGGAAAAGAGTTTCTTGATAGAATCAAAGCAGCAAAAGCAAAAATGTCTGAGGGAGTATACACAGGACCTGACAAGAAAGACAGAGCAGTTATCAAGAAGATGGATAACAAAAAGTTTGCTGCCAAACTAGCAGACTATGAAAAGAATATGGATCCTAAGAAGCGTCAAGCACTTAAGGATAAAGCAACTAAGGGTATGAAATTTACTCATGAATCGGCACCTATGGGTAAGTCCGATGGTCAACTCGCAAACACTTATGAGGAAAACGCTTATGACAGTGCAGAAGAAAGCACAAAAGAGATCCAAAAAGAAATCTCAAAAGAAACTTTCAATGCACTTAAAGATACCCTTGTAGAGAAAGCATTTTCTATTTACGAACGCACTCGTTATGCTAAGGAGACTGGAAAGGATCCTCAGACTGGTAACGAATCCAAGAAAGGTGGAACTATGAAAGGTTCTGCTATGGCAGCAGTTCGTAAGAATTTGGTTAAGTCTGGTGGACTTATGTCTTCTAGAAAGAAACCAATCAATCCACAAGGTAAGAAGCAAGTCAAAGGTAAGAAGTCTGACGTTGGTACTGGAAAGTACAAAAAGATGGCAGACAGAAAAAAAGAACAAGCTAACAAAGCAAAGAAAGCAGGTTTCAAAAACACGCAATCTTATGTTGATACCATGGCTCGTTACGGTGGTGAGGATAATTATAAGAAAGGTCGCGGACTAGGTTCGTAAGCACCTATATATTGGTAGACACTATTATGGAGCTACCATGTTATCATTTCTTATGCCACTAGCATACAAGGTTGTAGATTCTGCTGTCGCTAAGATCCCCGACGACGCAGAGCTTGGTGAAAAACTAATTGAAATCTGTCTTCTTATCTTAGGAAAGGCAGTCAAATTGACCAAGACTACTGCTGACGACGAACTTCTTGCGAAGGTTGCAGAAGCCATCAAAACACGCGATTAAATAATTAGACCCCTTTAGGGGGTCTATTTTTATAAATAATATTAGTTTAATACAACAGACAAGGAGTTTTTACCATGCCACTTTGGGGTGTTACTGACGCAGACGAGTCTAAGCCCAAGTGGGCTGTAGAAGGCGGCGCTGTTGATCCGTCACAGGTCTTCGCTACCGAGCAAGGATGGGTCTTACGTCACTATAAAAAAGGAGACCAGACCGAATTCTGGGATGAGGTCATCGTTGCAGTTGATGGTCTCGTAGGTGCTGGATCTAGAGGAACTAATACTCTTGGAGCAGCAGATATTACTGCAGTATTCTTTGAGCAGGAAGCACTTGATCAAGGTGACACTGGAACTGTCGTTGTTATCTACAACGAGAAAGTTACTGTTACTGCTGGAGCAACACTTGCAGTCACTGGATCAACAACTGGTGCTGTAACTGCTACATATGCTAGAGGAACTACTACTAACAGAGTAGAGTTTGACTTTACTGTACCTTCTCAGGCAGAAACACTTAGCATCGGAGCACAAACTATCTCTGGTACTATCGTAGATACCACAGGTGGTGCAACATCTGACAAAGCATTCGTCGCTGGCGATGTTATTGGAGCAGGTGGATCTGGAACTGACAAGACCCTAACTATCTCTTAATAATAAATGAACTTTGGTGAACTTAACGAGGACAACTTTGTCCTGTTCGCCATCAAAAATTATGAGAATCCTCAGAGTGTAACTCGTGAGGATTTTGACGAAGACATGAAACGCTTCAAGTATCTCAAGAGATTATTCAAGAGATACTTGCGTGGAGGTCCTCTCAGGAGTCACCTGATAATTAATCATCTCGTGATTTTATATAATGTTTTTGATGATGCGGCAACGCCACTATTATTCTATAAACTAGAAAGGGAATATTGGCCTTTACTAAAGGCATTCCTTCATTGGATGAATAGATATCCAGAACAATGGTTAGATAATCTGGAAGAAGATCCAGACATTATTGAAATCCTGCAACAGATATGAACGTCAACGAATCTCCTACAATGAGTGTTGGAACTGGTGGGTTTAGCGGATCATCCGCTGCTACTGGTCCTACTGCAGGCTTTGATCCCGTGTTAGACTTTCGCAAGAAAGCATTTAACAAGATCAAGGATCAACCTTATGTGAAAAAATATAGAGAGGAGAGGAAGAAAAAAACTGTAAAGGAATCTACAACTTGTCCTAGAGACAGTCAAGTTCCTTCCAGATTATTTCAGTACAAAGTTCGTATCCCTGAGGTAGGTGAAACTATCATCTATGCAAACAGTCCTGCTGAACTGAGACAGAAGATGCGTCTTCTAATCAATCCACGTTACAGAGGTGAGGTGGAGATTGAAAGAGTATTTCCTGGTCAAGCAGCAAAATTCTATATGGATAAGCGAATGAAAGCAATGAAAAATATTCCCGAGGAAGCTGACCCTAAAGCAGCTCAGATGCAAAAGCAGATGAAGCAAAAGGAAGTTCAGCAAAAAATTGCGATGGAGAAAAAGAAGATCGCACTTAAAAAGCAGGAGATGCAGAAGTCCCTCCAGACCAAAGTAGCAGGCATGAAGAGAGCCGCTGCTGGTGGTGTAGGTCCTAAGTCTGCTACCGAAAGTTTTAGCGCCAGTGGTAATCTTGGTAAGATCAAGCAATGTGCTGATGAGAAATGCACTGGAGCAATCAAGTTTCTTAATGGAGAAGAGTTTGAAGTTACACCTGACGTTGCCTCAAAGGTAATGAAAGCATACGGTTCGTTGTCTCAGAAACAGAACCAAGCAAAGTTCAGCAACGCATGTGGAGAATCGCAGGACTCATTCAATCGTGTTCTAACTTTCAGTAATCCTAGCGATGGAACAGAATCTTAATACAGCAATAATTGAGAGACTAGAAAGAGTTGTAGATACCCTACAAGATAACTCCATACAAATGGGGAAACTTCTTGCTGTTCATAATGAGAAGTTAGATAAACAGGATCAGGTTGATGCTATTCTATTTGAAAAATTAGATAGATTATCAGAAGATCTTAAAAGAGAGACTAATGCAATCAAGAGAGGATGTGAGAGAGACATCCGTTTGATTGATGATAGACTCAGAGTATTAGAAAAGAAGATGTGGAGCATTGCAGGAGCACTAGCAGTGATCAGTGTCCTGATTTCTCCTATCGGTCAGAGAATTTTTAAGCAGATCTTGACAACACCTGCTTCATCTGTTAATATAAGCACATCCGAAGGTGTGCATGAATTACATAGAGACCAAATACGTCAATCTCCTATCGGGTAGATTAGATAAGTTTGCACGAAAGAAGGAAGGTCTCTGGAATTTCAGATGCCCTTACTGTGGTGACTCTAAGAAGTACAAGAACAAGGCGCGAGGATACTTCATCCGTGTGAAAACGGATCTAGTATACAAGTGTCATAATTGTGGTGTCGGTAGATCTTTCTCCAATTTCCTGAAGGATCAGGCGATGGATCTTCATGATGATTACATCATGGAACGATACAAAGAAGGTCTCACAGGTCATGGACGATACATAAAAAATCCAGAACTTGATTTCAAAACACAGATTCCAAAAAGAGTAAAAATCCCTACAGGATTGAAGACGATTTCATGTCTAAATAGTCTTCACCCAGCTAGAGGATATCTCCTTGGAAGAGGTATTCCTGAACAGTTCTTTGAAGAACTTTTTTATGTTGATAAGTTCCAAGAGTGGGTTAATAAACAGAAACCTACCTTTGGAAATGATAAGTACGAACACGGTAGAATCATTATTCCTCTTGTCCGTGATGGTAGTTGGTATGGGTTTCAAGGAAGATCCTTGAATCCTAATGATACGATGCGATACATCACTATCATCCTAGATGAAACTCAACCAAAAATCTATGGTATTGATCGCACAGACAAGAACAAAGTTACATACATCACTGAAGGTCCATTTGATAGTCTTTTCCTAGACAATGCAGTAGCAATGGTAGGAGCAGATATTGAATGGTCGTTCGCTGATGACAGAGACGTTGTGTTCATTTATGATAACGAACCTAGAAACGGTGAAATTATTTCCCGTATGGAAAAGGTCATAGATAGAGGACACAAAATTGTTATATGGCCATCTTCAATTGAGGATAAGGACATAAACGAGATGGTGCAAACTGGACATAATGTAAAAAATCTGATAGAATCAAACACATACGCTGGTTTATCCGCAAAAGTTACACTTAACAATTGGAAGCGAGTATGAGCAACGGTAATACTGTAATCAAGAGAGACGGGAGTGTTACTCCTATTGATCTTAACAAAGTACACACCATGGTGGAGCATGCCTGTAGAGGTCTAGCAGGTGTCTCTGAATCACAAGTAGAAATGAATGCCAATCTACAATTCTTTGATGGCATTGAGACCAAAGACATTCAAGAAATTTTGATCCGTTCAGCAAATGATCTGATCAGTCTTGACACACCCAATTATCAATTCGTTGCTGCTCGTCTGTTGCTGTTCAGTCTACGCAAAGGGGTCTACAAGCGTCACCCTGACGAGAGACCACACCTTCTGCAGCAACTACGCGATGGTATCGCCAAGGGCATCTATGACCCTTCTCTTGAGGACATCTACACAGAAGATGAATGGGATCAATTGGACTCCTATATAGATCATGACCGAGATTATTTGTTTACATACGCAGGTCTTAGACAAGTAGTAGATAAGTATCTTGTTCAAGATCGCAGTACAGGTGAGGTCTACGAGACACCTCAGTTTATGTACATGCTGATCGCTGCTACACTATTTCGCGATTACGAAGGTAGTCGCCTAGAATATGTCCGAAAATACTACAACGCGATCTCAAAACACAAAATCAACATTCCGACCCCCGTTATGGCGGGAGTCAGAACCGCTCTTCGCCAATTTGCAAGTTGTGTTCTGGTTGATTCTGATGACACCCTCTCTAGTATCTTTACTAGCGATATGGCTATTGGCAAGTATGTCGCTCAGCGTGCAGGCATCGGTATTAACGCGGGGAGAATCCGTGGCATCAACGCTAAAATCCGTGGCGGAGAAGTCCAGCACACAGGCGTCATCCCTTTTCTCAAAAAGTTTGAGGCGACTGTCCGATGTTGCACTCAGAATGGCATCCGAGGTGGAAGCGCGACAGTCCACTTCCCAATCTGGCACCAAGAAATCCAAGACATCATCGTCCTCAAAAACAACAAAGGGACAGAAGACAACCGCGTAAGAAAACTTGACTACTCAATTCAATTGAGTAAACTGTTTTATGAACGCTTCATTTCTAATGCAGACATCACCCTTTTCTCGCCTCATGATGTGCCTGGTCTATATGACGCTTTTGGGACTGATCGCTTTGATGATCTTTACACCCAATACGAGCAAGACGAGACCAAACCTAAGACCACTATTGGAGCACAGAAACTCATCCTTGATCTACTGAAGGAGAGAGCAGAGACTGGTCGTATTTACTTGATGAATATTGATCATTGTAATTCACACTCATCCTTCAAGGATAAGGTGAATATGTCTAACCTTTGTCAAGAGATTACTCTACCTACTGACCCTCTTGAACACATTGATGGTGAGGGTGAGATTGCTTTGTGCATTCTTTCTGCCATCAATGTAGGTAAGATCAGAAAGCATGATGACCTAGAAGAATTATGTGAACTTGCAGTCCGTGGACTGGAGGAACTGATTGACTATCAAGAGTATCCTGTGAAAGCAGCAGAGGTATCTACCAGAGCAAGACGTTCACTTGGTATTGGTTACATTGGACTTGCTCATTATCTTGCTAAGAAAGGTTACTATTATAATGATCCTGAAGCATGGAAAGAAGTACATGATCTAACTGAAGCATTCCAGTATTATCTACTGAAAGCATCTATGAGAATTGCATCTGAGAAGGGTGCATGTGAATATTTTGATCGTACAAAATATGCAGATGGTCTTCTCCCAATTGATACATATAAGAGCGAGGTAGATGAACTTGTTCCTAACGAATTGAACTATGATTGGAATTCTCTACGGGATGATATCAAGAAGTACGGACTCAGACACAGCACTCTGTCCGCACAGATGCCATCGGAGAGCA
>CEVZ01035745.1_pt1 | contig 12112 bp, 20 predicted proteins | sample 361371 | NCBI WGS metagenome assembly CEVZ01 (sample SAMEA2620217, study PRJEB7988) | marine metagenome | isolation source: saline water (ENVO:00002010), including
CATGGGGGTTGGTAAAGACTGGAAACTGAAGACAATTAATAGTCGTTCAAATGGTGACAGACGAAAGTCTGGCAACAGTGAAGGGTTGCATACAGTGCTTTATAGCTTCTCAATTAGAGAAGAATGCTTCACTGAAATGCTTCACTTCGATGAAATGATGACATATTTGACTGGCCTCAAACATGGGGCTGAAACAACCCTCGCACTTAGAGAGAAGGTAAGCGCATGAAATATTGGTTAGTTGTTAAATTCACTGGTTTTGATGGAAGTCAAAGGCAGGGTGATATCAAAATTTGGTCAGACTACTCTAATTCTGGGCATGTTTATGACAGTCCAGCCTATGAGATTGTCGCACGTTGTGAGACCTTCAAAGAAGCCCAAGCAATAGCGAGGCATGAAGGTGAACACAAAAAGTTGAGAATTGCTTGGCAATTACCAAGTGAAGTGCCAGCATCGAATAAAGCAAAAATCGTTGCTGACTGGAAAAAAAGAAAGGAAATGGTATGAAACTCATTCTGTTTATTCGACTGGTCAAAGAGATATCTTTTGCCTGTCTATGCTGGGGGCTGGCTCATATTGCTGGGTTCCAGATGTTTCAGGGCCAACTGGACTGGGTATGGTGGTCCGCCACTATATGTGGTTGGTGCTATGTTATCTCAGCCTTACAGACTTTGGAAGTTATGGCTGGGGGTTCAGTGCGTAGGCTACTGTAGTCTCCGCCACTCTGTGGCTTGATTATTTCCAATCAGCCATTATCTAGTAAATGTTAGAAGTAGTAAAAGGAATGCAAACACAATGACTACAATCATTCAAAAATCCGCTGTTATCGTTCGCCTTAACATCCGCATGTGCGGCTTTGAGAAGACAGACAAGGACGTATCCAATGAGGTTGCTGACAACAAGTCAGCGGCTGATGATGCTGGGCGTTATGTCAAGAAACTTTTCGCTGGCAACCCTATCCTCAAAGACATCAAGAAAGTGCGCGGCAAGGCCCGTAACGTCAACAAGGCCCAAACACTTCCATACTTGGACGGTCAGGACTTGTTGCCCGTGCCTAACTTTGACAAGCACTCTGAACTGATGACTGATTACAAGGACTTATTTGACGCCTTGTGTGAGGACTTCTTCGCTGAATATGAGACACACAGAGATGCCCAACAGGCGCGGCTGGGTGACTTGTTTGATGCAAGCGAATATCCGCCTGTATCTGTTCTGCGTGGAAAGTTCCAGTTCAATATATCTTATGAGCCACTGTCAGACGGTAACACGTTCGACAAAATGTTTGGCAATGCTGAGATGGAACAGCAGTTGATTGCTGATGCAGAAGCGCAGATGCAATCACGCATTGACGAGGCAATGCATAAACTTTACGAACGTCTGCTGAAAACTGTGGATTGTTTCAACACCGCCATGCGGACATACAAGCCAAAGGCTGGCAAGTCCAAGGCAATGAACACCTTCAAAGATACAATCGTGGGTAACATGGTGGATATCTGTGAAGTTCTGCCTCGCTTAAACCTGACAGGCGATGCTGACCTAGCCAACTACTGTGAACTGGTCAAATCAAAATTGACCAACTATGACGCGGCTGACCTTCGCGAGGATGAAAGTCTCCGCAAAACAGCGGCTGACGAGGCACAGGCTATTCTTGACCAGATGTCAGGGTATGGGATGGCGGCATGACAAACTGCCAGCTAGACATTGAGGAGTGTATTCGTATGAAGACACATGGAGACATTACTGAATGGGTGACTATGCGTAAACGCGCATGGGATGAACACCGAAACATATGCCGTAGGCAGGGGGTAAAACCCCTGCCTTGGGAAACTTTCAAGCGTGTGGTCATGAGGCTGGACGCTTTTCAAGAGATGGTGGACATGGGTGTGCTTCAAGCTAGACGCATCACCGCATCTGCCACCATCATCCCCCTGTTGTCTAACAATACTTGACATTGTAAGTTGTTAGACTTATATCTGTTTTGTCAGTAGGAGAAAAACATGCAAAACACAGAAATGAATATCGCCACCGTGAAGCCTTCTGAATGGAAGGACTTCATCAAAGTCTGCCTATCGGCTGACCTTCCAACTATGACTTGGGGTGCCTCAGGTATTGGCAAGTCAGACGGTCTTCGCCAGATTGCTGAAGAAGAGGGGTACACAGATGTCATCGACATTCGACTGTCGGTGACTGACCCGACTGACCTGAAGGGTATTCCAGTCCCTGATGTTCAGGCTGGGTTCGTGCGCTGGTTGCGTGACCAACGACTTCCGACTGACCCAAAAGCAAAAGTGATTGTTTTGCTTGACGAGGTCAATTCAGGAACACCCATTGAACAGGCAATGGCTTATCAGTTCACTCTCGACAAGGCTATTGGTGACTATGTCCTGCCAGAAAATTGTCGTATTGTGTGCGCTGGTAACCGTGTGTCTGACCGTGGTGTTGTCAACACTATGCCAGCCCCATTACGCAACCGTCTGGTCCATGTAGAGTTGGTGCCTGACGTAGATGACTGGACAACATGGGCCAGTCAGAATGATATCGTGCCTGAATTGGTTGCGTTCGTTCGCTGGAAACAGGACCAGTTGCATCACTTTGAGCCTGAATTTACCGCGTTTCCATCTCCGCGTTCAATCGCAATGCTGTCCAGCATTATGAAGAAGCGTCCATCATCATCACTTGAACATAAACTGGTCGAGGGCTGTTGTGGTCGTGGCTTCGCGATAGAGTTTACTGGGTTCCTGAAAGTGTTCCGCTCACTGCCTGATGTCCAGCGTATCAAGACTGACCCTGACAGTGTCGAGGTTCCGACTGACCCATGTACTCTGTATGCAATGGCTTCCAGCGTGGCCCGTATGGCAGATGCAACCAACATGGACAACGTCATGAAGTACACTAAGCGTTTGGGCCGCGAGTTCCAGATGCTGGTGCTTGGCGATATTGGGGCGCGAGACAAGAACCTGTGCAAAAACAAGTCATTCATCGAAATGAACTGTGACTTGAAGAAACTCGCACAGTCCTAAAGAAAATTTGACGGGGGCATCAACTTGTCCCCGTCATGTGTTATACTCTAGTTGTGAGGTAGAAAATGCAAAACGATATCCAAAACGTAATCGACAAAATCAAAGTCGTCACACTTCTGCATCAGCCATTCTTCGGAACTGGTGCATCTAAACTTGAATGGTCAGTAGACAATGACCTCACCCAGACAGCTTGCACTAATGGCAAGTTCATCAAATTCAATTCAGATTATCTTATGTCCCTAGACCAGCCCAAGCGTATTGGCCTGACTGTTCATGAGGTGATGCATGTATACGGCAAGCACCACCTTCGCCGTGGCAACCGTGACCCTGAACTTTGGAACATTGCTACCGACTTTCAAATCAACTTGTGTATTCAGGATGCTATTGACGCAGAAAAGCAAAGGCGCGGCGGCGTGTCATGTATGGAGTTGCCTGAAGGTGCGTTGCTTGATGACAAATATCGTGGCATGTCGGCAGAAGATATCTATTCCACTCTTGAACAACAGCCGCCCCATATCAATTACAGAAAAACTGGTTCATGTGATGGTGACGGTGATGGGCCAACCTCTGGCAGTTGTTCAGGTGATAAACCAACCGCAGGTAACAAGGCTGGGACAAATTCTAATATTGGTCAGTCATGGGGTGATGTTATCGACAGCCCTGCTGGTTCCGCCGCTGAGATTGCGGATGAGGAACAAGAGATTGAGGTGATGGTCGAACAGGCGCACAACCTTGCCAAGTCTCGCGGCAAGTCATTCGGTGCGGCAGAGGCGTTGGTCAATTCATACAAGAAGCCAACCGTTGACTGGCGTTCAGTCATTCGTGCCATGATGCAGTCAATCAGCAAGGTGGACTATACATACCAGCGTCCACACAAGTACGGTCATCACATTATGTCGTCTGTCGGTGCGTTCATCCCAGACTATCATCGTGAAAACGTGGGCGAGATTGTCCTAGCCATTGACACATCAGCGTCTGTTACTTGGGATGAGGTGCAACAGTATCTGGGTGAATGTCAGTCCATCATGGAAGAACTTCAGCCAGCCAAGGTTCACATCGTTCAGTGTGACGCCCGTGTCCAGCATGTTGATACATTCGACATGGGTCAGCCCTTGTCTATCGACAAGGTGCATGGTCGTGGCGGCACAAACTTCCAGCCAGTGTTTGACTGGGTGGATAACGAGATGGACACCAAGCCAATGGCATTGGTGTACCTGACAGATGGATATGCACCAGCACCATCTGTCCCTGACTATCCAGTGTACTGGGCAGTCACTTCAGAAGAACAAGGTCACCTGTTTGGTGAGGTTGTTTCGGTCAACATCAGTCAGTAGGTAAGGGGGTGATAGCTATATCCTACAAAATTGAAAAGGGCATTCCTTATGAGGATACCCAACCGCATCGCAAGGTATACAAGCGTAAGTCTCGCTTTGATATCTTGAACCAGATGGAACCAAACGATAGCATCGTAGTTTCATCTAAGCGTGAGGCTGGTCTGGCCCGTGCGTTTGCTACACGCAACGGGTTTAAGGTCAAGACTAAGCGCATTGATACACGCAAGTATCGTATATGGCGTAACGCCGACTAAATAGTATGAGGGGCGAGGATGGGTTCCCAAGGTTCTCGCCCCTCTCCAACTCCGTCAGAAGGAATGCAAAATGTTTACAGACAAATACATCCAAGACACATTGACTAGTAAAGATGTGAATCAACAAACAAAAGATATGCTACAGTACTATCTCCACAAAGAGAATATAATGACACAGTCACCGTTCTTTAAAAGACTTGGCGTAGACTTTTCTAAGCTAAACTTTCGGGACAAATATAGTGTTCGGTCAACAGTACTCCCCAACGGTGCCGATGCTTTCGGTGAACAGTGGCGTGGAATTGTGGATAGTGTAACAGACTTGCTTGAGGCTAGAGAAGGGTTCAAGAAAAGAGATAGAACGCACGGCCTTCTCCCTCTTCTCTACAAAGCAAAATATGACAATGAATATTCTGAAGTTGGTGACAAGACATATTGGTGGATGTACGACATCAAGCATAAAATCAGACCTAATCTGGATTGGTCGTTAGAGTGCGGTGTTGATGAAGGTAAGTCTTACATGCGACTGAAAGCACAGGTGCATACAGATGCAAATGGTAAGATTGACAAGCGTTATCACCATGACAATGGCACTGACCATCATGTTAGTATTCCTGTTCCGCTAATGTGGCACAGACATTTACTACAGATTGGTCGGTCTGTTGTGAACAACAAGATTGTTTTGTCTGTCCGCCCACTTGGTATGCACGGTGATGTAGAAGGCTTTGCCGCCAAGGTTGCTAGTAAAGGACTACGGGCATGGGATTGGAAGGTTGAGGACGTATACCTTGGTAAGTTCTTAGACACTGTGCAAATCTGCAAATCAAGACTGCATATTCAGTCGGTTGCAAAACGTAAAGCATCATCTGAATTTACTGATGAGATGCTGGCGAGTTTCGACTAATGAAGAAACGTATCAAAGAGGTAAAACGTATCATCAAAAATGAGGGGCTTGATGTTATCAACATTAAGCAAGGTAAACACCTCAGTCTAACTGTTACTGACGGGTCAGTGGTATTTAGTGTGACAACTTCATTCACCCCGTCATGTAAAAGGACGTTTGTTCAGATGCGTTCTGATTTAAGGAGAGGTATCCGTGAAGCGCAAAAGAAACCCGATTGCTGAACATCTATCTAATCCTTTGTTCAGAAGAAGAATTGTCAGGCAACTAAAGGGGAAGGGAAGCTATGACAGAAAACAAAAATATAGAAAATCTAATCGAGTTCCATCAGACAATGATGAACCAAGCCGCAATGGCTGACAGTCATTATCTGTACAACCATCATCGTGAAGAAATGGTCAAGCTTCAGGATGAAAAGCAAAAAGAAACTGACCAGTCAATAGAAGGACATCCAGTATGAGGTACAAAAATATAACCGTGTTCACTGGGGCTGGTATATCAGCCGACAGTGGGCTTCCAACATTCCGCGAACCAAATGGATTGTGGAATAATCATAACCCAGACATCGTGTCACATAGTGATGGCTTTGAACTTAGCCGTGAAGAGTTTATGAACTTCTGGGATACAGTGAAGGGTGAGTTTGTTGGAAACAAGTTCAAGCCTAACAAAGCACATGAGTTGATTGCCCGTTGGGAGTACGTTCAAACTTCCATAGGTGGTAAGTTTAATCTTATCACAACCAATGTGGATAACTTACATGACCTAGCTGGTTCCAGTGACCCCATCAAAATACACGGCGATATCTTGGTTGATGGTCGTGAATACGAGTATGAGGTAGAGGGTCAGTTGTTTAGTTGGAAAATGCCAGACGTTGTTTTGTTTGGTGACACAGTGAAGAGACAGAAAGACATGTGGGATGCTGTTTATAAAACAGACCTATTTGTTTGTGTTGGCTCGTCATGTTCCCTTGGTGAGGGTGCGATTGTGAAGGCCGCAAAAGATGATGGTGCTATTACAGTTGAGATAAACCCCAATCCAACAGGTAACAAAAACTTCGATGTCGTTATTCCAAAATCTGCGACAGAAGGCATACATGATTTATCAACATTAGTTACAGGTGCAAAAGGATGATAAGCAAAATGAAAATAAAATATCTTTTGGAACGCGATAAGTTCAGAAAGAAGCATGGAAAAATTAACATTAGTAAGATAGGTGAGGAGGTGAATGATGAACTCGTACATGACATGCTTAGACTTGCGTACCATGTCGGGGAATGGAGAGGTCAGCACAAACGTAACCTCAAGAGTAGAACCTATCAGACAACCTACCGCATCAAGAACCGTGACAAGGTGCGAACATATCAGAGGGACTACAAGAGGAAACTTCGTGGATACCAGACCGACATGTACACATATAGAGTGTCACAAAAAAGCTGATGCAACAGTAAGCGGTAATCATTATTGTGCATATCACGCACTAAGAAAACAACTTGAAGAGCGGGGCGCGTGAATGTTGCCCCTTCTTTTTATCATTAACTTGTCAGTAGGAGAATGAAATGAGTAAGGACGATAGACTCTCTTTGAAACTAACGCCACAAGAAGCAAACGCCATCATGGTAATGCTTGACAGTGATATGGAGAGGACGTTTGATGAAGGCGTTGACCCAATAGCAGACTGGGAAACTGTGCATTTTTATGCGTACCAACTGCTTGCATATCAAACTTTCAAGATGGCTTATGTGGAGAAATACGGATGAGTATTTGCAAACAATGCATGAAACGCAGGAGTGAAATTAACTGGCAAAACTACCCTTATATACGTCCTCACCTTCTTTGGTTAGACGACAACGGTGTTTATCACTTCTATCCAGAGTATGAGAATGTAACATATTGCAGAAAGGAAGTTGTCCTAAATACAGCAATGTTCAACCATAACTGCGGATATATTCCAGAGGGTGTGTCTTAAAGATACAAAGTTAAAATGAAGGAGAAAACAGATGCCAAAATTTAAGGTAAGTGCCACGATGGACGTGGGCTATGAACTAATTGTCGAAGCACCTGATGAGGATACAGCTTGGAAGATTGCGAAGGAAACAGACGATACCTCGCAGTGGGTCAAAACAGATGACTGTCAAGATTGGACTTTGGAGGATGTTTGGGAGGTGAAAGATGAAAATAATTTCGAGGGACGATGCAATTAAGCTGGGCCTAAAAAATTATTTTACAGGCAAGCCGTGTAAGCATGGACACATATCAAAAAGACAGGTTTCAAATCATAGTTGTGTAACCTGTTCAAACAAAAGGCAACGTGAACGGGCTAGACTGGTCAGGGTGTGGAGTGTTGATGGACAGCGCAGAAAACAGGCAAGACAAGCCGCGATAGAGAGCGGTGCATCTACATATTTTCACGGCATACCATGCAAGAATGGTCACGTTGCACCAAGGCAAACCTCAAACGGTTCATGTACTGAATGTGCGTATCAGAGAAACAAGACTGATAAGGTTAGGCAGTACAAGAAACAACACAAGAAAGATAACAGAGACAAGTATCTGCAATACCAAAGGAGAAGACGGGCAGAGAACTTAGAAGAAATGCGCGAGTATCATCGCAAATATTTTCAGCAAAACAAAGAACGTCTCGTTGCACAAAGCAGAAAGAGACATATTGAGAGGCTGAAAGAAGACGATGAATATCGCAATAAGGTAAGGGAACGAAGCGAAAAATGGCGTGTTAACAATCGTGCCTACATGTGTCAGTACGCCAACATGAGAAGCAAGAGGGTGGCACAAGCAACACCATCTTGGGTAAATGTTGAAAGCCTTACCCTTAAATATAAGGAAAGGGAAACCATGTCACAGCTAACTGGAGTGACACATCACGTTGACCATCACGTTCCCATAAAAGGAAAAAATGTGTGTGGTCTTCATGTGCCGTGGAACCTTAGGGTTATCACGGCGGAACACAACCTATCAAAACATAACAAGTGGAGTAGTTAATGACTGATTGGAAGAGTGTAAATGATGAGATGCCTGAGATTGGTCAGAGGGTAGAGTTCTTCTTTGCCCCAAAGCCCGACTTTATTATTGAGGATACTGGCATCTTTCGAGGTTACTATGTAGATGAAGACGGTAAAGAGTGGAAGGATATGCACATCTTTACTGGTGATAGTGGTGGCTGGTTAACTGGTGATGTCACCCACTGGAAACCACTTCAACAAAAAGAAAAGGGCAACTCAGTTGATGCCTAAAGTTGCCCTCTTCCCGTCAGTAGGTAGTATGGGTAATGCAAAACCCATACCAATAATATACTAGCTGGAAGTCCTCACATCAACCCTATAGAACAAAGCGAGTACGCTAAATATATTTGGCGTACTTGCCCATAACTTTATACAATTCATCAAGCGCATCCCTTAACATAGACATTCCCTGCCGCCTTACATTGCCGCCGTATTTTCTTTGTTGTTCTCTCATACTCTCATCGTAGACAACAACATTACGCATGACCGACAAGTAATCATGTGATGTATTTTTCTTTACAAAACTTTCCACCCTTCCCAGAACTAACCTTGCTTCAGCCTGTTTGTTTGATATGACTGGCTTGCTAGTTCCAACCCTCATTTTTCCTATTTGACTTACAACATGTGGGGAAGCCTGTGCCATTGAAGAAAGATTGTAATACCAGTTTGCGGCTCCGTGCTGTTCAGAGTTTATCTTTCCATCTAACATATATCGGTCAATGTTTCTTTGGTCTACTCTTCTCATGCGGGATTTGTTTTTATCTGCCCACTCAAGTCGCATAACACCAGAGGAAGTGTTAACCAACTTGTCTTTAGACTTCTTCGTACTCATGAAAGTGTGCCGTTTCTTCATCGTATGTATATAGAACCTGACCGCGCTTACCAATAACGTCTTCGTATCTTGACTTAGCTACCCGTGCGGCGGTGATACTATTGTTTCTGTGTATTATCATACCAAGGTCTGCTTTATTATACCACATTGCAGATTGTTCAATGTCATATAGGGTTGGTATTTCTACATTACCGTCCTTATCCTTATTAATTTTTCTTGGGTGTGCAACCACAACGATATGAACATTATGCTTTGACGCAAACCTCTTGAGGTTTTTTATAAACCAGCCAATGTAAATTGTCATACTCTCCCCTTCAGTATTGTGTTCCATCTCATTGAAGGGGTCTATGATAATCACATCGCAATCTTGCTGTACAACAGACGCAGACATCTTTTCAAGAAGCCAGTTTATATCTACACTATCTTCCCAGCTTGGATATATTACTCTAAAATGTCTGTCCAGCCAGTCGTTAAACTCTGTTGTGTCACTCTCATCCATATATTTTACATGGGTTGGTGCAATCTTATTCTTATATTCCCAGAACCACCACTTACGCAAAGCCCTAAGGTGGTCTGTCTGCGGTGCCTGTTCAAAGGAAGCAAAACAAACACGCATGTCATGGTTCTTAACCAGTTTACACATCATATGGTTAAGAAATGTTGACTTGCCTGATGATGGAACACCAGTGACAACAGTAAAATCACCGCGCCTTAACTTGAAATGATAGTCAAGAGACCCCATCCCAAGATTGTATACTGGTCTCTCGTTTATCTCTGGCAGTTCATCAAATCTATAAACACCGTCAACTGGAAACCATTTGGCCCTTGCTATGGTCTCAGTTACACCCTTCTCACCATATAATTTAAGTGCATCGTTAAGGTCTTTGCAGTTCTTTGGATACGAAACAAACTTACACCTTGTCTTACCAAGTCTTATAGCTAAGTCATCTCTCAGAACCTGACCATTGGTATCACCATCGGTACAAAGAATGATTTCCTTGCAGTCCTCAAGCAACTCAACGATATCCCTTATATAAGAATACTTTTGTGAGACACTATCACGTTCAGGCTCTATGCTTTTTGACGGCGCACCATCTGGAACAGATATAGAACGAACAAATCCACACTGAACTGCGGCGATACAATCCCATTCACCCTCTGTTATAATGACTGGTAAATGTTGGATGCTATCATCCAGCAGGACGTCCCTGTTCCAAACAACCTTTTCACCACCCTTATCCTGTGACCAAGACGGAAAGTTGCTGGCACCTAAATAGTTTTTATATTTGTGATTAACTGTCTTACCATCCCTTAGATAGGGTAAGGCAATAACTTCAGTACCATGTTGACTTGAGGTGTAGACCCCTAGATTTATTGCGGTCTCTACGTCCAGACCTCGCTCCGCTATATAATCCGTTGCTTGTTCTGTTAGCGTCATCGAATCCTGACCGCCATCCACAGTTATGGCAGATGACATATATATCTCCTTCCTCTGGGTGACGAACACCCAGACACCTATCTGACTTCTTTCTTCTACTGTCTGAACACTTGGGACACCTACATCTTTTCCAACCGCTGAAGGTTCCGCTGTGTAGCAAGTCATCTAACTCAGTGCTAAATGCCTTGTGATAATCTAAAAATTTATCAATCACTGACATTAAAAACTGTCCCAATCTTTTTTGAACACCGCCGTGTCAGAGGTGTCCTTAACCTCAATCCAGTTTTCCCAATGCCCCTCAGATAAAAACTTCTTTGGGTTGTAAACAAACTGACCATCAGACTTCTCAGCACCGTAGTTTTTTGCGGCAGTCAATAACTGGTCAATGGTTGCGCCAGACTTTATAACAGTCGCGTATGCACCGTGTGCGGAACCCCTGCCAGTTTTAGGCCAACGTCTTGGCTTACCATTCTCCATCACACCAGATGGATACGCCGCCCAAAACTCATCCCAGCCAGCTATATTATTTCTTTCTTTATTATTTATTTCTTCTTTATGTGTCAACTTCTGTCCATCAGGTGTGTCGCCTCTGTGTCCATTTGATTGATATTCTTCATAATTACAAACAGTTACATGTGTCAAACCTGATGTCACTTCTGTGACAATCATGTGGCATGACTCAAGGCGTTTAAGAAACCTTGATACCTTCTTAACATCCCAATGAACATTGGTGCATATGTGCCTGAGGCTAGTAAAGAAACAGCCCCTGCTTACCTTCAGTAACTGACCGTTAATGTAGGTTTCAGTGTCGGACCACGCGGCCCTCTCTATAATAGAGAGCCACACGATACGTTCATCGTTGTCTTTGAGGACGGGGTTGTCCATCCAACCCCTATGCATTTTGTAATATCCACCCGACTTCATAGCCAATCAATAAAAGAAGGGTGGGAACCTGTCAAGCACCCACCCTTAAATTTATACGCCGCAACTGCCGCCGTGTTGTGTGATATCACATATGTCGTGGGTCTCTAAGGCTTCTTCAAACTCGGTCCCCAGCTTCTCGACTGCCTCTTTATAAGGTACAGAGGTCAGTGGCTGACCTCCCCTTGCCCCATCTGGATAGCAAGTAAACCCACGAAGACCGTGCGCGTACTTTGCCAGTGTGCCAGCAAACTGTTCGACAGTGTCCTCGTTGTTGAGGGGTGAACCCCATGAGGGAAGGTTGATTGTAGATGAGATTGACATGTCAACGTAAGACTGAACATCAAACTGGAACTTCATCCGGCGTTCGTAGTCTTCAGCCAAATCAATCGCAGACTC
>CEVZ01005268.1_pt1 | contig 12087 bp, 9 predicted proteins | sample 361371 | NCBI WGS metagenome assembly CEVZ01 (sample SAMEA2620217, study PRJEB7988) | marine metagenome | isolation source: saline water (ENVO:00002010), including
CATCAATGGATAATGGTAACTCTTGATGATGGAATGACTATAACAATTGGTGCAGGGTGGATACTTCCTTTAGGTTATCCAAATTTTTCTAATACATGGATTGAGGTAATTGGCACTGAAGGTTCTTTGTTCATTGATGACACTCATAAAGATGTCCAATTAAACACTGTCAATAAGGGAATTCAATATCCAATGTCTTCTATGCCAGGTGAACCAGTTGATCACACTTATGCTGGACCTATGCATGAAGAAACCAACCACTTTTTAGATGCAGTAGCTTTGAATAAACCAGTTTTAGTAAAACCTGAAGAAGCTAAACTTGTTATGGATTTGTATTTGGCAGCTGATTTATCAGTTGAAAAAGGTGAGCCTGTTACTATGCCAAGAAACAAAAGTTAATGAAGAAACATTTGTTTACTCCCAATCTGGTGACCGGGTTTGTTAGTATTTTAATTGGAATTTTTGTAATTATTAAAATCCCAACAGAAATTGAAAAGCCTGTTTTAATATTTGGACAATCTTCTTCTGAAATTGACCCTGAATTAGTCCCTTTAATTGTAGCTATAATGCTTATTATTTTTGGCTCCTACACTATGATAAAGGACAGAAATGCTTTGTTAAATAATAGCTGGCCTAGTTTAACAAAAACAATGTTAAAAAATGTAGGCTTTGCTATTTTATGTCTAACATTATATTCAATTTTGTTTAATTCATTGGGTTTTGTTTTATCCAGTGCATTACTTATTTTTATTTTAAGTAAATATATGGGAGATATTAACCATTATATATCTATTTCTTTAGCTATTATTTTCCCATTAATAGTATTTGGTATTTTTGTAAACATTATGCATGTTTTTTTACCAGCTTTTCCTTTCCATGAAATAAGGATTGGAAATTATTTGATGATGTAATTATGAGATTTTAATTTTGCTAGACAGTTTTTTAAATTCTTTTCCTATTTTATTTGGTAGCGGAAACTTTCTTACAATACTATTTGTAGTTGCTTTAGGTTTATTAATAGGACTATTTGTTGGTGCATTACCTGGGTTAACTACTTTGATGGCTATGGCTATCGTATTACCTATCTCTTTTTTTATGGACCCATTGGTTGGTATACCTTTTTTAATTGGAGTTTATAAAGGAGGAATATTTGGCGGATCAATACCAGCAATTTTAGTTTCATTGCCAGGAACAGGAGCTTCTGTTGCAACAACATTTGATGGTCCACCATTAACAAAACAAGGAAAAGGAAGAAAAGCATTAGAAACTGCCCTATTCTCTTCTGTTATTGCTGATTTTTCTAGTGATATAGTAACTATATTATTGATTGGTCCAATTGCTTTGGTAGCTTTATTGATTGGACCTCCGGAACTGGCAGCAATTTTATTCTTAAGTATTTTAATAATTTCATCAACATCAAATGGGTCTGTTGGAAAAAATATGATTATGCTAGCTGTTGGCCTGTTAATAGCATTAATTGGACAAGACCCGATTGCGGCATTAACAAGATTTACTTTTGATGTGTTTGAATTAAGGGCGGGTATACCACTTTTGCCAATGTTAATTGGTTTGTTTGCTATTCCTGAAATATTAATAAACATAGAATCTAAAGCAAAACAATTTATTCAAACTAAATTAAATTTAAAAAAAGAACAGAAGCTGACCTGGCGAGAATTTTTGGGATTAAGAAGAACTATATTTAGAAGTACATTAATAGGAACTACAATTGGAATGATACCTGGGGTTGGCCAAGTTGTAGCAGCTTTTGTAGGTTATGCTGCTGCAAAAAATGCCTCTAAAAATCCTGAAAAATTTGGCAAAGGTGAGTTAGAGGGTATTGCCGCACCAGAGGCAGCAAATAATGCTGTTAATGGTCCTACATTAGTTCCTTTATTAACGTTAGGTATACCTGGTGACAATGTTACTGCAATTTTATTAGGAGCATTTGTAGCTCATGGCTTAAGACCTGGACCACAATTAATGACTGAACAAGGAAGTATAGTTTTTGCTATCCTTTTGTGCATGCTATTAGCTAACGTTCTTTTTTTAATTTTAGGTTATTTTACAATGCCATTATTTTCTAGAGTCGTTAGTATCAAAAAATCATATTTATTACCATTAACTATAGTTTTTGCTTTTGCAGGATCATTTGTATTTAGACATAATCCAGCTGATTTATATTTTTTATTATTTTTTGGTATTTTTGGATATATATTAAGAAAACTTGAATTTGATGTGACTCCATTAGTAATGGCGTTCATATTAGCTCCTTCACTGGAATATGCATTTGGACAAACATTAAGTTTAGGTGATGATGGGTTAATAAAGTATTTGCTTTTAGAGAGACCAATAGCCGCACTAATAATTTGTGCCACTCCAGTTATAACTTGGAAACTCTGGAAAAGAAGCAAAAGGTTGCGTGATGTTGCAGCCGAAGTTACCTCTAATCAGGTAAAATAAAGTTAATTACTCATTTTATTTTAAATAATATCACAATTATTCTTAGTTATTTGATGTATTATAAAATATGATTTCAAATTACTCTTATTATAATGTTAAATTAAACCAATGAGAGGAGAAAATAATGAAAAATTTACTAAAACTATTCATAGGTTTTTTTGCTATACTTTCCTTTTCAGGGTTAGTTAAAGCTGATTATCCTGAAAAACCTATTACTATGGTAATACCTTTTGGTCCTGGTGGATCTCATGACCTTAATGCAAGAGTATTTACTAGTATAGTTCCACAATATCTAGGAAATGCTATTATTGTTAAGCTAGTTCCTGGTGCAAGTGGTCAAACTGGAACTGCTATGGTTGCTCAAGCAAAACCAGATGGTTATACACTTTTGTTTACACACAATTATGTTGATCAGTTACAACACCATGTTAAAAAATTACCTTATAAGCCATTAAAGGATTTTGTAACTGTTGCTAGAATAAATTATGCAGCGGCATGTATGATAGTACTTAGCAAATCCAAATACAAATCAGTGCAAGATGTTTTTGATGCAGCTAAGGCAAGTGGTGGTAAAATGAAACTTGGTCATTCTGGAATGTGGGGAGCTACAATGGTTCCTTTGGCACAATTATTATCTTGGGGAAAAGTTCAAGCTAATTTAACTCCATATAAAGGAGGAGGTCCTATGGTTAAAGGTCTTCTATCCGGTGATGTTGAAGCTGTATTGCACTTCCCTTCTGTTATAAAAGGACAAGGTAAAAAAGTAAGAACTTTAGGATGTGGGTCAAAAGAAAAAGCTCTTGGAACTCCACCTACTTTTGATTCTTTGGGATTTACTGGACAAATTGGTTATATGGACAGAATCTTAATGGCTCCAGCTAAGACACCGCCAGATCGCATAAAAAAACTTCAAGATGCGTTAGCTAAATTAAAAGGTGATAAAACTTTCAAAAAATTCATGGGCAGATTAGGAGAAAACATGGAATTTATGAATGGACCTGACTATGAAAAAGTAAGAGCTGAAAAATCAAAAAACTATAAAAATTTAGTTAAACAAATGACTAAAGGCTAAACTTAATGTAACCACATCCATTTATTGAATGGGTGTGGTTATAATCATAAAATGTTTTATCAAATTTTATCCATAACTGGACCAGTATTTATTTTGATTTTTATTGGTTTTTTTGTTTCAAAATGTAACATTGACATCCATCAAAAAACTCTTGGTTTTTTACTTACTCATATTGGTTCACCATGTTTAATTTTTAATGCATTATCTACTACAAACATTGATTATATAATCTTAATTGAAATAGGTTCAGCAGCAATTAGTGTTATATTTATTTCTTCATTACTTGCAATCTTAGTGATTAAACTTTTAAAAGAGAGTTTTAGCCCATATTTTAGTTGTTTAATCCATCCTAATTCTGCCAACTTGGCTTTGCCATTATCTATACTCACATATGGAGAGCAAGGTTTGATATTTGCAATACCATATTTTGTTGTCGTAGCTTTTTCGCAAAATACAATAGGTTACATGACGATATTAGGGAGTATTAATATTTTTAGGCTATTTTATCATCCAATTTTTGTGATGACATTTTTAGGTGCATTTATAATGATAACTAAGATTAATGTTCCAGAAATAGCATTAACATCTACAAAATATTTAGGAAATTTAGTTATACCCCTATCATTAATTTTATTAGGTTATTCTTTACCTTCATTAAAAGTTGATAATTTTAAAAAAGGTTTAATCTTTTCAATTGCAAGATTTTTGATAGGTTTTACAAGCGCAATATCTGTTATATATTTTGGAGATTTTCAAGGTCCTCAAGCTGGAGTTATAATGATTATGTCTATGATGCCAGTAGCTGTGCTAAATTATATTTTTACAGTTCAAAATGACAAAGATTCAAATACAGTTGGAGGATTGGTAATGATTTCAACAACTATTATGCTGGTCGTTTTGCCGTTTTTTATGAATAATATATTAAATTATTATTAGTCGTAGATTAATATAAATGATGAAAAAAATTAAAATTGCAGGATATCAAGGAAAAGAATCTGTTCACACTAAAGCTATAAATGAATTTATTAGCTTAATAAATCAAAAATTCTCAGTCTCTTTTATGGAGGACATAACATCTCATAATAAAAAAGCATCAGAACTTATAAATCAAACTCAAAATGGTGAAATTGATGTAACATATCTTTTTTCAAGCTATTTCACAGATTTGATACCAGAGTTAATGTATTTAGATTTACCATTTTATTTTAATGATAAAAATGAAGCTTTTAAGCAATTAGATATGAGGTTAAAGCGTTTTATTTATAATGAGTTAAAAAATATACATAACCTTATCTTATTGGGGTTTTGGGACAATGGAACAAGGCATATCAGTAGCTCAAAAAATTTCATAAATAGACCCGAAGATTGTAAAGGCCAAATCATTAGAACAACTCCGAATAAACTTCATATTGACACTTTTAGGACTTTTGGTTTTATACCTAAGCCATTAGATGTATTGGATTTTAAAAAAGCATTATTAGATGGTGATTTAGATGCTCAAGAAAATCCAATTACAAACTTTTATCAATTTAAAGTATATGAAACACAAAAATTTTTTACTAAAACATCTCATGTTTTTGGATTTTGTTTATTTATAATTAATAAAAAATATTTTGATGGCTTATCTCATGATGAAAAGGAAATTATTACCAATTCATCAAAGATAATAAATTTATTTCAAAGAAACCTTGCTATTGAAGAAGAAAACTATTTGTTCAATCAGATAATTAAAAAAAACGTTCAAGTATCTGACATTTCAGTAGAAAATAAAGAAAATTTTAAAAGAAAATCAAAAAAATTTCATGATATTTTTTTTTCTACGTACAAAAAATTTAAAAATTGAAACTTAAACAACTTTAAAATTTATTTTTGGATCAAGGTTTCCTGCTAACGTTGCATGCAAATAACAAGTTCTTTCTGACATATCTATTAACTTTTCATTATCTTCGTCACTTGCAGTTCCATTCACAAATAAATGTGTATCTAGTGGTAATATTTCTAAAGATCCATTAGAACTCTCTTTGAATGTTATGTATTGTGACATTCTTAATCCTTCAATATTAAACTTTTGATGATGAATGTATCTATGTGTTTGTGTTAAAAAACAAAAAGAAATTGCTGCACCCATTATATTTACTGGCGAAGGTGCTTTTACACCGTTAATATCCATGGAAATAATAAAATGAGACATTCCTGGTAACCCTAATACTGTATCAACCTCGACAGTATCATCATTAGCTTTTGTACAACTATTTCCTACTATAGTTCGTATTATTTTATTAAAATTTTCATTTCCTGGTACATCTCCACTGCTCGCTGAAACATTGTATCCATCAACAGGTTCAATTTTACCATCTGACACTTTTCCAGTTTTAAGTATCATTCTTTTGCTGTATGTTTCCTTCTCATTTGGTGAAGGTTGCTTAGTATAAAATTGATATGGATCTTCAGGGTTATTTTTTTCACTTTCATTTAAATTACTGAGCTTTTTTCTTCTTCCATTAGCAATTAGTGAAAATGTGTTTTTTAATGATGTTCTTAATGCTGTTAAAACAGGTGATTTTTTTGTACAGCTATTAACGAGTCTTTCGATTTTAGATTTATTTTCAGGGGATTTGATTTCTAAATTAATTTCGGTAGGTTCTGCATGACCTTTACCATCTCCTTTTACAAAGGATCCAGTAAGATAATATGAATTTTTGACCTCACATTTAATTTCATCAATTATTATACTTTCTTTTTTTGCAGTTTTAAGAATTCTTCCTACAACATCCCCATGTATAGATGCATTAAAAAAACCTAATGGAAAAGGAGCTAAATCTGAACCTTTTAGATGACCCCCTTCATCTGAAGTTAAACGCCATGAATGAGAATTCAAATCTCCCTCATAACCTATTGTTTCTTTTTGCAAAAGAGCCATTTGTCTTGTATGGGAAACAAAAGTTTTATTTAAATCTTCACTATTGGTTGTTGTGCCTTTGTTTATTAAAAAACCTAATGGATATTTATCTTTATTTATGTCTTCGTATTTCATTATAAGTCCCTGTTTTTAAATTAAAAAATCAAAATCAACGCCATCATCTGCTTGCATTACATGTTCCATAAAAAGTTTATTATATCCACGTTTTTGTATAGATGGTTTTTTTTGTTTTTTTGATAACCTTTTATTTATTTCATTAGTATGAACTAATAAATCTAGTTTTCGATTTACAACGTCTAATCTTATTAGATCACCATCTTGAATTATTGAAAATATCTCATTTTCGTCTGTTTCTGGACAAACATGAAGAACAATTGTACCAGAGGCAGTTCCACTCATCCTTCCATCAGAAATTCTTACCATATCTTTAACGCCTAATTTGGCTAACTTTTTTGGAATAGGTATTAACCCTGCTTCTGGCATACCTGGTGCAGTTCTTGGTCCGATATTTTGAAGCACTAAAACAGAATCTTTGTCTACATTTAAATCTTCACTATCTATACGCTTAGCCAAATCAGCCAATCCCTTAAATACCACAGCCTTACCTTCATGATATAACAATTCTTTGCTTGCTGCAGATTGTTTGATAATTGCTGATCTTGGAGCTAAGTTTCCATAAAGTACTGCAATACTTCCTTTTTCAAATATAGGGTTATCTTTAGTTTTAATTACATTTTGCTGCCATTTATCGCTATCCTTTATCAAGTCACCAAGTTTTTTTCCTGTTACATTTAAAGCATCTAAATGTAAATAATCTTTAATTTCATGAAGTATTCTTGGTACACCCCCAGCATTATACAAATCTTCCATAAAACCAACCCCAGAAGGTTTTAAATCTACAATCATTGGAACATTTTTTGTTAATTCATCAAATTTTTTTAAATCTATTTTGTAACCAAGTCTTCCTGCTATTGCAGTTAAATGAACTAATCCGTTAGTTGAACCTCCAATTGCAGAGAGAGTTACCAATGCATTCTGAAAGTTTTTTAAAGTGATATAGTTTTTAGGCATGTGCTTTAACTTTGCAATTTTAACAGATTCCACTCCAGTTTTTTCAGCAATTCTCCTTCTTTCTGAAGAAACTGCTGGCGCACAAGCGCCAGACGGTATCATTAGCCCTAAAGCTTCAGTTAGTATTGCCATTGTACTTGCGGTTCCCATAACCCCACATGTCCCTACAGTGGGAACAAGTTGATTATTTACTTTATTAATCTCATCGAGATTTATTTCTTCTGCTCTGTAAGATGCCCAAAAGCGTCTACAATCAGTGCATGCACCTACCCTTTCACCATTATAAGATCCAGTTAACATTGGTCCAGTAACTAATTGGATGATAGGTATTTCAGCACTAAAACCTCCCATGAGTTGAGCAGGGACTGTTTTATCACAGCCTCCAATTAAAACACATGCATCCATTGGTTGCGCTCTAAGCATTTCTTCTGTGTCAATTGACATTAAATTTCTAAGATACATAGATGTAGGATGAGCAAATGATTCATGTATTGTGATTGTTGGAAATTCTAAAGGAATAGCGCCAGAGGATAAAATCCCAGATCTAACGCTTTTTATTAGATCTGACACATTGCCGTGACACGGGTTATAATCGCTATATGTATTGGTTATTCCTATAATAGGTTTTTCTAACATTTCGTCCGAATAACCAAGACCTTTAATAAAAGCTTTTCTTAAGAATATTGAAAATTCATTGTCACCATAGTTGGTTAAGTTTTTTTTCATGCCATTAAATTTTGAACTCATTTAAAAATTACCCATTTTCAAAATTAATTATTATTATTTTTGTTGATTTAATTAAATTAAACTAGATATTTAACAAACTAAAACACTTTTTTTAAAAAACTAAATTTGGGATTTAATTTTTTTTAAATTTATAGTGAAAATTATGTTTAATAGTTTGGTTTTTATGCTTATTGTTTTTATAAAGTTAAATAGGTATCTATGAACAATGAACGAATAATTGAGATCAAAGACTTAAAGGTTCACTTTCCTCTAAAAGAAAACACTGTAAAAGCTGTTGATGGAGTTTCTTGGCATATTAATAAAGGTGAAACTGTTGCTGTAGTTGGAGAATCTGGTTCTGGAAAATCAGTGACTGCTTTATCTTTAATGAGATTAACAGATTATTCAGGTGGAAAAATTGTATCAGGATCAATTAATTTTAGAAATAACGATGGTACTACAATTGATCTTGCTAAATCAAATCAAGATTTTATGGGAAATATAAGAGGCAATCATATTTCGATGATTTTCCAAGAACCAATGACCTCATTAAATCCTGTCTACACAATTGGAATGCAAATGACAGAGTCAATTAAAAAACACCAAGGTAAAAAAGAAAATGAAGCAAAAAAAATTGCTTTAGACATGATTAAATTAGTAAGAATTCCTGAACCTGAAAAACAATTAAACCAATACCCTCATCAACTTTCTGGTGGAATGAGGCAAAGAGTAATGATAGCTATGTCATTAAGCTGTAAACCCTCATTGCTTATTGCAGATGAGCCTACAACTGCACTTGATGTTACAATACAATCTCAAATACTTGATTTGATAAAATTACTTCAAAAAGATATTGGAATGTCAGTTATGTTTATAACTCACGACATGGGTGTTGTAGCAGAAGTTGCAGATAGAGTAATAGTAATGTTTAGAGGGCAAAAAGTTGAAGAAGGAGATGTAATTGAAATTTTTCATAACCCAAAACATCCCTATACACAAGCATTGTTATCAGCTGTTCCAAAATTAGGAAGCATGAAAGGTATAAAATTGCCAGCAAAGTTTTCTAATGTTGACATTAATAGATCTGAGGGTGAAGAAGTAAAAAAAGTAAAATCAAAAAATACATTGTTAGAAATAAGAGATACTGTCGATAGTAAATCAGACCCTTTACTAAAAGTACAAGGTTTAACAACTCGTTTCGAAATAAAACAAGGTATTGGAAGTGAAAAAGGAATTGTACATGCGGTAGAAAATATAGATTTTTCTCTTCAACCTGGTGAAACATTAGGATTAGTTGGTGAGAGTGGTTGCGGAAAATCAACAACAGGAAGAAGTATTGTCCGTTTAGTTGAACCTACAAGAGGAAGTGTTTTCTTTGAAGGTCAAGATCTGATTTCATTAGACAAAACTGAAATTAGAGACTTTAGAAGACAAATACAAATGATTTTTCAAGATCCTTTTGCATCTCTAAACCCTAGGATGACAGTAGGCGACACTATAGGTGAACCTATCGAAGTTCATTATCAAACTCAAGGAGATGAATTAAAAGATAGAATAACCATGTTATTAAAAAGAGTTGGTCTAAGCTCTGATTATGCATCAAGATATCCTCATGAATTATCAGGAGGTCAAAGGCAAAGAATAGGAATTGCTCGAGCACTTGCCTTAAGCCCAAAACTCATAATAGCTGATGAAGCTGTTTCAGCGTTAGATGTATCTATACAAGCCCAAGTTGTAAACTTAATGATGGACCTACAGGAAGACCTTAAGCTTGCCTATCTATTCATAAGTCATGATATGGCAGTGATTGAAAGAGTAAGTCATCGAGTTGCTGTAATGTATTTAGGTGAAATTGTAGAATTAGGATTAAGAAGTCAAATTTTTGAAAACCCACAACACCCATATACAAAAAAGCTTATGTCTGCAGTACCAATTGCAGATCCTAGAAATAGAAAAAAAGAACTTAACCTTATGACAGATGAAATACCAAGCTTACTTAAGCCAATTGGTTATGAACCAGAAAAAAAACAACTAGTAAATATTAGTGATGGGCATGCAGTAATGCCCTTTGATGGAATGAAAATTTGACAATGATATTTTCAAAATAATTTATAAAGATTTTAAAAATAACCTATATAGATCTTACAAAATTAAAATTCTTTTCTAATGCTTTTAAAACAGAAGAAGCATCTTTATCTTTTAATCCATGCGCTACTGCAGAATAATAATATTGTAAGGCAACTTGATAAATAGGAATGCCTACAGCTTTTTCTCTTGATAAATCAGTGATATATTTTGAATCTTTCAAGGGAATAGAAAGGTTCATCCCTTCTTTAGAATAATCCTCGTTTATCATTAATTTTCCTCTATTTTCAAAAACACCTGATGAAGAAAAAGTACCGCTAATTGCTTCATGAATTTTTTTTGGGGATAATCCTGCTTTCATACCTAGAAGCATAACTTCAGCTGTAACAGCGTTATGTACTAAATTGAGAATATTTCCAATTAATTTCATTACAATTCCATTACCGTATGAACCAACATCAGTAACTTTTTTGCAAAAAAGGTTTAAAATTAAATTTGCAATTTTTTTATCCTGTTTAGTCCCACTAAGATAAGATGAAAGTTCACCTTTAAGTGCAGAAATTCTATTTCCTGATAAAGGAGAATCAACAATAGAACCTTTATTTTTTAAAACATTTCTTTTAACAATTTTTTTGCACTCAAGTGGTAAAGTAGATGTTTCTATAATCAATACTTTAGAACATTTTTTATTGGAAATTTCTATCAAACTTTGCTCACTTGGAAGACATGTAATTACAATGTCACAATGTTTAAACAGATCTTCAGCTGTGGAACAAAATCTAAAGTAATTTTTACTAAAATTTTTAATATTTTTTTTTGATATATCAAAGCCTAAAAGTTTAATTTTTTGGTCTAAAATATGCTTTGCAATAGCAGAACCTAAAACACCTAATCCAATAATTCCAATTTTATATTTTAAGTAACTATTCATATTATATTTTTTAAATAATTAAACCTGCTCTTCCAATAATAGTTCCAGCTTCTATATCTCGGTGAAGAGATTCTGCACCATTAAAATTTGTTTTTTTAGTTATAACAGGATTTAATAATCCTTTTGCATACAAATCTAAACTATCCTTAACTTCTTGCTTAGTGCAGTATTTAGAACCTATTAATTCTAATTCTTTCTCAAGCATTTTACTAGAATTAGTGATAAAATTTTTACCACTTCCTCCTAAAGTTAACAACCTTCCTCCATTACCAAGTAACGAAATGCCTAATTCTAGTGATGATTTACTGGAAACAAAATCTATTATTCCATCTAATAGATTCCCTTTTGAGAATTCATTTATTTTAAGAAAGATTTCTTTGTCATTTGGAGAGACAGAAAATAAAGATCCATTTTGATTACAATGTGTAAATTTTTCTTCCCTAGTTTCTATAGAAATACAATCAATATTCTTTAATTTTAACATTTTTATCATGTGAATGCCCAAACCACCACCTCCCCCAATGACTCCAACTTTATCGGTAGATTTAAATCTTCCTTTTTTTATAACTTTAAACGGCGTAGCAATTGCATCACAAATAACCGAAACTTCTAAAAGATTATTTTTGTAATCAATATTATCCGGCAACGGGATAAAATTATTCACTGGAAGAGATATGAATTCTGCATATCCTCCATTAATTTGTCTTCCTACATAACCATCAAAATTTGTACAAAGGGTTTCTCTGTCTAATCTACACCATTTACAATCTCCACAGGTCAGATAAAAATATGCAGTTACAGGCATGCCAAGTTTTAAGTTGG
>CEVZ01084061.1_pt1 | contig 12054 bp, 5 predicted proteins | sample 361371 | NCBI WGS metagenome assembly CEVZ01 (sample SAMEA2620217, study PRJEB7988) | marine metagenome | isolation source: saline water (ENVO:00002010), including
TGGGGATTCTCATCTATGTTTTCATAATCATCTCTTACTTCGTAAGCAATTATCAAAGTGTCTATTGGCTCATCTGGCCCATCTTCATCACCTGTGCAACCTGCCAGAGATGCGCTAACCATCAGTGCCATTATTAGTCCTGCAATCTTCTTCTTTCCGTTCATCATTTAGGTAACCCTAAAGATTTCGAATGGCTTTGTCCTTATCAAATTTAGGTGGCCCTAAACTCTTTTAGAACTCCGATATAATCATCTTCTTCTACCCCTTCAGAGTAATAGTGAACACTGCGTTTAAGGCAATGCTGCTTATCTCGATATTTGCAATTTTCACACCCATACAAAAGATTGTCAATCAGTATGACATGGAAAACATGCCCCAGAGGATGGAGCAATTCGGTGGAGGTTCCTTCGAGGAACGATGCGGGTCGATTACTTTTGAAGACATGTTCATCTACGACCAAGCTATTTTCGAAGTTAAGGTGGATGAGGACTGGCAATCAGCCCATGTTGATGCCAGAGCTTGGATTAACTGGACCCTAGCAGACCAAATTAGGAGTGATCTGGACGCATACTTGGAGGGCATAATTCCTTCTGGAGGAGACGGATGGTTATCTACTGACGAGATTGAGACAGTAATTGCGATTGCTGCTGATTGCTTGGAGTATAGCATTACTAGGATTGGGATTAGAGATGGGGCCCCGCACAGAGGTGGCGTAGGAGTAGGTTGGGAGAACACTTCATGGCAAAGCGACGGAATGATTGTTGGACATTACAATGGAATTCCTTCTGCACATTCTCAAGGTAGAGATTGCCAGGGCTTTAGCCAAGAGGGGTGCTATGAGATTCCAGTGGTACCTTCTGTAGAGAGGGACTGCGACACAGATTCGAATCAGTCTGGGGCTGACGAATGCAGAATAGAGCTTTGGCTAAATGCAACTATGCTAATTGAGGGAGTTTCGGATCCGAATAACTTCACTATTGCATTCAATTCGTCAAACATGAGTAATGCTAGGCTTGAGTTCACATTCCCCCCAATCCCAGATTTAAGGTTGGACATGTGGGAAGAGTGTGAAGGGAGATTCGTAGGGCCTGATGAGAGCAATCCTCACACTGACAAGCCGCCGATTAGAGGAAGCTGCATTGGGGACGGGACCGCAAACCATAGCATCGAAGAAAATGATGATGGTAGCCTTACCTATACTCTGAATTCTAACTTCTCTAGAGAAATCTGGCCCATGGGAGAAGACGTTTACGCTGATTTCACAACTGCTCCTATTCCGATAGATCTACCTCCGACATGGACTTCAGCTGCACCCGCAGATGGGACTTGGATTCCTGTCGAAATGGAAGGTGCAACTAGGTTGTCCAATTGGGATGAGATGTCTAAATGGTTCAATGATGAGTCAGGGGTATCTAGTCTTGACATCATATGCATTACAGGGGGGAGCGTGATTTCACAGAGTTTCGATGGAACAATGTGGATAAACGTGGAGGGAGTAGTTGAGATTACTTGTGGAGCTACTGACTCCATTGGACAGGAAACTGGAAACAGGACCTGGAAGGTTGGAGTTCCAGTTTCGGTTTCCACCACGAGTCTCGCCCTACAGGACCCTCATCCGATTATTATCTCAATGAACCAGGATTGGGAATACCAGACATCTGTGGAAATTGCATTCACACAAGGTGGGGAGGGTTCAGAAAATAGCATTATCATCGAAAATGCATCTTCCGAAGAAGTAGATATTGTTCCGGTTGGAATGGTTCCTGGCCCTGTGCATGTATGGATTAGAGTGGAAGCTGGAGGTATTTCATACGAGAGGACAATTGATTTAGGAATTCAAAAAGATAGTTTGCCCCCAACTATTATTATTAGCTCTTCAATTTGGGAAGATGGGTTATGGAAAATAGGTGGGCAATACAGTGATCCCGATGGTCAGGAGGTACAATTTACACTCTCCATAGGAGAAGAAGAGCTTGGGGGAGTATTAGTCTCAGGTAATTCCTGGGAGAGCGATTGGCTAGATATTAGCGACTATGGCCCTGGAGTGAACCGTGTAGAGATATTGGGTTGTGATGGGTCTGGAAAGTGTACAAGGATCTTCCACGAAGTGGACAGTTCCGCTATTTTCGAAGAGGTCATTGAAGATGAGTCTGAGGATGATGTTTCTAGCATTCCAGCCTCTGGCCTAATGGTATTGTCATTGGCGGTCTCGGCTGCAATTATGACCAGCAGGGGAGGAAGGAAAGTTTGAGTTTCTCGGGAAGGGTTAGTCGAGAATCCCATGAGGGGGGACTTCTAGTTTCTTTTGAAGGAAAATCCCCTCGTCTTGGGGCCAGAATCAGAATCTCAGGTGGGAGGATTCTAGGTAAGGTAGATACCGTCATAGGAAATACTGTTTCACCCCTAATCCACGTCCATCCTCTTTATGATGGAATTGATCCAAGAGCATCGATAGGATCCCCTGTTGAGATAGCACCAAGAGATAGGACGCCAAGAAAAAGCCGGAATAGGGCAAATTCATCTAAGGATTTTCGCGGTAGAGATGGTTCTAGAAATCGTAGACAAAGGAAGGGCGGACAGAGGGCGGTTCGAGAAAAGAGCAGCAGAGGAAGATTTGAGGGAGATAGGAAGAGGCCAGGGAAAGGCCACAAAGGACCAATAAGAGGTCGAGGGAAGGGCAGGAGGGGGTCTGGCTCAGGAAGCAGGAGGAGTCCGAGTAACAGATTCAAGGGCGGACGGAGGCGTTGAAATCCGGACCCCAGCATTCTTCATCCGAAGTAGGTTGCAGGATTCGTGTCGAAGAGCCCCGAGATGGTTTGGCTTGATGCCATAGAGTCCAATGAGCAGGGTGACAGGGAAGCTGCTCTATCCCTAGCTGAAGAGGTGGTATCTCAGGACGAGAGTCATTCGGATGCTTGGATGGGAATAGCCCAGTGGATTCTTCCAACTGACTCGAGAGGCAGGCAGATGATGCCAAATCTTAGTCAAGCATCAAAATCCATCTCTGCTCTTAGGAGAGTAGTCGATCTGGATCCAGAAAATGAATATGCCTGGCGTTTGGGAGGCGAGATCCTAGTCGGCCACCTGGGAATGATGGAGCATGCCCTGCAATGGTGGGAGGAAAGAAAGGGTGTGGCCCCCAATGACGTGGTCCCTTACTTTGAGCAGGTTTCAATTCTTGTTAGGCTCGGTTACTTCGATGAAGCAAGGGGATACCTAGATGATTTGGACGAGATAGTATCTTCGCAGCCCAACAAGTCACTTGAAAACAGAGCGATTAGGCTCAGGGGTATTTTTGAAGAGCAATCGAGCATGGAAGAAGAAGTTGGTTTCTCCCCGCAAAACAACAAAGACGATTCCTGGGGGATGATTAGCAGAATGCGGAAAAAGAAGCCGATCACAGAAACATACTTCCTTCTGATGTTCGTTATGCCGATTGTCTTCCTACTCGGTTCAATTGCCATGATGTTTTTCTCTGAAATGAGGTACGGAACGGCAATTGTGATGCTGTTCATCATCGGATTGTACTTCTGGGTTGCTAGGCTTTCAAGGCGGCTATTGCTAAAGCTGAACAGGCCAGAGAGCTTCCTGAACAGGGCACTTGACTTTGAGGCCTGTTCAGGGAAGGTCTGCATCCCGGACGACATTAGGTCATCAAAGCTCTACTCATTCGTCTTTGGCAGTAGGATGCCTGCATTCCAAGAGAGGATCGCTCTAATCGAGAAGTCTGGAGAGCAGCTTCCTCTGAAGTGGGAGCTGAGTCATCCGACAGCCTGATTCAACCGCCACCGCCCTTCTGTTGGGCATAATACTGTGCGTAATACTGGGTGGCATACTGCCTTGCTGTATGCTCGTCGTAACCCTGCGCAACCAGCTGCTGAACGTATGCTTCGACTGGGTCCATCTGCTCCACTCCGCCGAAGGACTCGACGGAGTCCTGCTCTTGCCCGCTACCTCCTCTCCTCATGAACATCACAGAGATCGCGATTACTATCAAGAGGAAAGTCGCGCCAATTCCTGCCATCATCACTGTGGAAATAGAGCCCCCCTCTTTCTCTGTTTCTTCTTCTGAATCATCCGACCTCGGAGCTGTGTAGAGTTGTATTTTCTCATCAATTACGTATGATCCCTCAGAAACCCTGATGTGGATGATTCCTGCATTGCCCTCTTTGATCATGTAAAGGTGAGAGATGTTTAGCGAGAGGAAGTACTGCTGACCATCACATAGTCCCTCCTGCCAGTCGAATCTGCCTAGCGCCTTCTGTGCTCCTTTTATTTCATCGCTCTTGTCGAAGATTGATGTGTCGTCCAGTGATGCCTCTACCCTGACGTCACACTCTGCACTTGCATCGTTGTCAGTCACAGTTCCTGTGAGGTTTACGATGTCAGAGCTCAGAGCGGCAAATGACTCGCCATCAGCCGAAACTATGCTGTCGAATTCGACTTCAGGTTCCTCGTCGCCGAATAACTCCCCGACGACCTCGAAGAATACCCTAGCAGGGTTGAGGTTCGGTTGATCGCGCTTGTCCTGGGCTTCTAGCTCGACCATTATCGGGTCTTGTCCCGTGAGATTTCTGAATGTGTATTTCCATTCCGTCTGGCTTCCTGGAAGTTCGTAAGAGTGCTCGTCACCGTCCCCTACAACCTTCCAGGTGAATCTATCGATCCCAGTTCCATTGTCCGTGCTATTAGCTGATGAGAACTTGATGGTGGTGTCGCCGGTTTCCGATAGTCTGACTCTGTACTTGGGGGAATCGATGTAAACGAAGGAGTCTAGTTCGCCGTCTCCATCGGTGTCAATTCTATCCCTTGTGGGAGACTGTACGGATCCTGCCGATTCGACTAACTGTTCGAATACGGTGTCTTCTACTATCGTGATCTCGGCTATAGGGTTCTCGTAGTCAGCCGCCGTGTCGTTGGTGAATACTGTGATGTTGGTGATCCTGGTATTGCCATTGGAGTCATGGAGGAAGAGCCAGATAAGCCACTCGGCATCGATCTTGCATCCAAGAGGTTCCGAAGCGTCAGGTACGCAGAAGGTTGCATTTACCGAGCCAGAGGAGTCTGGCTGGTGAACGTGGTTGTTGTTCTTCGTCAGCGAATTTCCGTCCCATCCAGTAACAGAGTCGCCGTTGCCGGACTCGATGAGCCAGTCCGCGTGAATGCCAGGGACGTTTGTCTCGAAGCTGAGCTCCAGTCTGGCGTCGCTGGCCAAAGCCCTTGCCTCATATCCTCCCAAGTTTTCCCCTGTATCTAATTTCATAGGGTCTCCATTGATGGTCAAATCATAGCCGTTTCCGGCAATCTCGAAGCCTTCCGGGTAGGGAGTAAGGTGGAATGATAGGAGGTTCGATAGCAATGGGAAGTTCTCTCCTCCGAACCTCTCTGATACCTTCTCGACATCGATTGTAGTGACAATCATCCCACCTTGATTGAAGTTACAAGTGGATACTAGGGCTTGGTTCGGGTTCTCACTGTCCCTCATTAGGACATTGAACGTTCCACCGTCAGAAATCCGGCCTTGCTCTAGCGTTCCAACTCCGCCGTCCGCGCACGATGCTGGGATGTTCCAATTGTTCTGCTGAGAGGTATCGAGCCCAGAAAGTGCCACGTGGGTGCCTCCGTTGATCACATCTAGGGAGTCCATGTTTATCCCCTGCATTATCGGGTGGAACGGATCTAGGACTTCGGTAGCGTTAGATTTTATTCTGTAGTCTACGGAATCGTTGTTGAAGTCCCTCATTACAACGTCCATGTCGAAGGGGAGTCTGTGCTTCGGGATGTCGGAACCTACGCACTGGCAATCGTAGTCGCTCCTGTATGGACCCAGGTGTACTTGTAGGGTTCCTCCATCGTCCATGTAGTCGCGGAGTACCTCTGTCAGGGTAATGCCAGAATCATCATCGGGAGTCCCCATTATCTCGTAGTATGCCCCGTACTCCACGTTGTAGTCTGTCTGCCATGGTAGGAGGACCTTGGAGTAGTGCTCTAGCCAGTCTGACTGGCCGTAGAAGGGCCAGTCCCCCAGCTCCAGCTGGGTGTAGGTCTTGTTCATCGCCTGGAGGTCATCCTTAACATTCTGGAGTCTGTTCTGGTCAGTTGGGTTGGAAAAGATGGCAACATCGATTTGGTCATGGAACTCTATAGTGAAGAACCTCTCGTTTCCAGAACTCTCGCCTGTCTCCATGAGCGTTGCTTGGAAGCTGATATTGTAGCTATGGCCATCGAACCATTGGTCATAAGGAGCGGTCCAGTTGGCCTGACCCCTTTCGTGGGGGTCTAGGGTGAACGGCCCATTCTCGGCTTGCTGGTTGTATACCGTCTGGCCCGTGTCCTCGTCCACGATCTTCATCGTTAAGTCGTATATTCCCTCAATTACGCCATTCAACATCGGAACTGCGAAGTTGTGGGATTCCTGACCTTGGGTGTTTGTAGCGTAGACGCAAGAGTACACGGTGTCCACGACACAGTCCAGAACGTCCGGCTGTAGGAGGGTGATGTCTGCGTTTGCTATCTCGAAGAGGATCGTTGAGATGTTGTTTGCCTGGCTGATCTCCGGCTTTCCGAACCACTTTGTATCGTTGTGTGTGTTGTTGTAGAGGGTCATCAGATCGATCCTGTAAAGGCCCCTCTCGAAGCTATGGGTGCCCATCTCGACTACTCTCTTCTGTGCTGCGTCCATTCCAGTGACGCTCTGGTTGTATTCCCCGTCGTCTTCGAATGTGTAGTCGTCTACCCTGATGTTGTCTATGCCGAAGCCCGCGTATCCTGCGTTCCCGTTCACTCCGTCATCATTCGAGTAGAATCGCCATGTGAAGGTAACATCTGCACCCGCCAGGGTAGTGCACTCCTCTGTCCATGCGAAGGAGTCCTCGCTGGTCTGGTTGTACAGGTGGACGTGGGTTAGGTCGATCCTCGCAGTGTTGACCAGGTTGTCGGTGTCGAACCAAGTTACGAAGCCGTCCTCGCCTATTCCTCCTGAATGGTCTCCGCTGTACTCCACCTCTTCGTAGAGTCCGTTCAGGTCGAAGTCCTCGCAGTAGTGGAAGAATGTGTCGCTGACCGAGTTGTAGCCCGGTCTAAGGCCGTTCTCGTTCAGGTCGGTCCAGCTACCGAAGATTATGCCGTCGTAAACCTGCCCGTCCTTGACCCAAGTAGCCTCTAGCTGTGCGAAATCACGAGCCTGTAGCGCATTTCCGTTCCTGTCTGCTATGTGGTCCCCCTCGGCATAGTAGTCGAATGTCAGGAACGTGAAGTCTGCGCCACTGTCGCTGATCTCTATCGGTTCTAGAGTCAGAGTCTCGTTCCAGCTGTCGCCGTACCCCTCGGAAGGATGGCCGAGCCAATAGGCCTGATTCTTGAAAACTCCCTGGTTCTGGGGCAAAAGGTTTGCTGCCGATGAGTCGTCCATCCTTGTGCCATTCTCGTGATCCGGGTCATCGTTGTCGTCATCCCATATCGAGAGCCCTACACCTGAGGCCGAAGAGAAGTCCTCCACTGCTATTAGCTCTGGAAGGGCGTTTCTAACCTTGGCCTCTACTTCGAAATCGACGAAGGTGTTCCCCCAGTTCTGGACACCCACGGAGATTGGCATATCCGCTGATGCGTACCTCTCTCCGTTTACAAGGTTCAGCCAGGGCTCCTCGAACAGTCCGGGATCGTACAGGTTCCTTACATTGAGCTGGAACCTCTTCTGGTCATTCGTGCTGTCCTGGTCTGGTTGATTCCCCCCCAGGTTCATGTTGTTCAGCTGTGTTGAGATGAAGTATGTGGTGTTGTCAACGAAGTCTGCCTCCAGAGAGACGCTGAAGCTCTCCCCGGCTACAAGATCTAGTCCCGTGATTGACTCACTCGTCGTTTCTTCGGTTCCGAAGTCTATCTGCCTGGTTCTGATCGAGATGTTGTCTATCGCGAATCCGTCTAGTCCCGAATCGTCAGCTGAACCGTCTGGTCCGACTGACCCCTCGAGGCCGCTTCTGAACCTGAATCTGATGTCAATTACCTGATCAGCATATGGTGTGAGATCTATCGAGTTCGCGGTCTGGTCTAGTTCCCCGTCGGGGTAGCATCCGAAGAACTCCCAGAACCCGAATCCCAAAGCAGGCAGGTAGCATGAGTCCCTGAATCCCCCTCCGTCGGTGTAGTTGTTCCACAGGGATGTGTGCCAGTCACCGTAGAAGTCCCCGTTGTAGTCGTTGTACTCAGGGTCTGGGGCGCTTGAGACTCTCTCTTCGATTCTGTACTTCCTCTCGTTGTCCCAGCCACCGTACCTCCATACGGTCTCCCAGCCAGTCCCCTCGCTCCAAACCTCGATGCTGCAGGAGTCCTCGTAAAGCCACCTCTCGACGACATCGTATGCTTCTGCAAGGAAGAGTTGGAAGAATCCGGCGCTACAGATGGCGTCCATGTCCAGGAATGCCGCATCTGCACCTGTCAGATCTATGTTCTCCAATATCAGTGCCTCGTCCATGTGGTTGTAGTATCCGGAAGCCTCGGTGGTGTTTCCATCGTCGAGTTCGTAGGTGTGGGAAACTCCTGCCCACATGTAGTTAGTTGGGTTCGCATCTGCCTCCCAGAAGGCATAGAAACCCTGCTCCCAGGACTCGTTGTCCTGCTCTGGGTTCGAGTTGCAGGAAGTGGTGTTGTTGTTACCGCACCAGTAGTCGGAGCCGTTGTAGGAGACTACGTCGCCTTCCTCATAGGTCGTTCCATTGACCCAGTACCTGTCCTCATCTAGGTGCCAAGACGAGTTTCCAAGTTCATACTCCCCTGTGTAAGAAATCTTGCTGAAGGGGGAGTCTGCTCCTAAGTCGATGTTTGCTGATGGTGATTCGAAGTCATTGAAGTAGACGATTGTGTCATCGCCCCCGAGGACCTCCTTTACCTGCAGGTCTACAGTAAGGCTTCCACCTGTTATGGGCATTAGGCCGGTGTTCTTTACCGTCAGGTTGACCCATCTTGTTCCCTCGCCCACGATGCTTTGGAACGTTGCTGGGTCAGTTACCGAGGGCTCTATTTCCACCCTTGTAATGCCCAGGTCGAAGTTATCGAGAGCCAGGACTGAGAGATAGTCTCCCTGGCCTGCATAGCCCTGCGTGTCAAGCCACATGGCGTTGTTTGAGAACCTGTAAGAATAGTCGGCCTGACCAATCACCACCTCTAGAGCACTGCCTTCACCTCCCGCCAGCTGACCGGGCATAGCCATTGTAGGCCTCCTTCCGACGTCAAATGATAGGGGCGACAAATACTCGTCGCTGTTAGGGTCGGCTAGCAGAATCTGAACGGTGTTTAGTGCCCTCATGTTCGGCCGGAGGAGGAATGTCTGATTCTGAACCGTCGACTCTTGTGTGTCGAGAAGTGTGATCTCAGTGGGGACGAAAAAGTCCAGTTCGTCGTCTTGGTTTACGTCTGCAATTGTCACTGACGCCCCTAGGTATGCTCCGAAGAAGGCATAGTTCTGGGTATCCCACGAGTTACCATTCCTTGTTGCATAGGACACGTTTCCTGTGATTCCGTCTACTGCTGCGATGATGTCTATCTGATTGTTATCATCATCGGGATTGGAGTCTGCGATGTCCAGCCCGTAGAGAGGGTAGTCGTGCTCTGCATCGAGCTTGAATTCGTGTATGGTCCCTGTTCCAGTCGGGTCCATGGGATTGGGGTACTGGCCTGTTACGCAGTCGTACTCCAGAACTGACATGTTGTCGAATGTTCCCGAGGAGTAGCCAACTCCTGTGTTGAATGGGGGTGTCCTCAGTAGCCAGATGTCAAGATCCTCGCACTCTCCAGGAAGCGTATTACCCAATGGGTCCGTCAGCAGTGTCTCCCCCCAGTTTCCTAGCATCAGATCCGTGTAGTATCCACTAGTCAGTGGAACTGAAATTGGAGGATGTTGGTTGCTAGGAAGGGAGAAGTCTGGGCCCATGTATATCTGAATGAATTGGTTAGCAAACGTCGAATCAGTGGACGAGAAGGCCACGTCTGCATTTCCGTCATCATTAATATCCCCTACATCCAAGTCTGCAAGATAGGGGTTCACCACTGTGATCGTGTCGAACATCTGCTGCCACTCGTTGACCCTTAGATCGCAGTCACCCTCCAGAACTGTGAGGTTTGCCGGTCTGATGAAGGTCTCTCCGACGAACCTGACGTTCTGCTGATAGTAGATAATGTCGTTTTCACCGTCGCCGTTTACATCGGCGATCTCTACCCTGTTTCCGTCTGCGACGTCCCTGAATCCTGCCCTGAAAGAGTCGTTGTTGGAGATCTGGATGTCCTGCCTGTCTCCGAAGCCACCGTTGCCGTCGTTGTACAGGAAGCTGATGAAGTGCCCCATGCCGCTTGCAGATGCTATATCGTTATCGCCGTCACAGTCTAAATCGCCGATGGAGATGTACTCGGGGTCCCTTTGTACGCCATACTGGGTAGTATGGGATGCAGAGGCGAATGGTACTGCTGAGACGAAAAGAGAAGTTAGCAATAGAGCCACTAGCCCTAAAGCCCTAATTCCCTTTCCGTATCCGACATTTCTTGCGATACTAGCGTTCATCATACACGTCCGGACTTTCCGGCCACTCTTATGCATTACCGAGATGTGTGTTTTTGTTGCATTGCGAATATACGCAACATCTCACTTCAACTCTAGCCAGCTTGGGTTTGGCGAGTAGCTAACTTCCTGAGCCCCGTAGACCTTCTCCAGCCTACCCATTATCCATAGCCTGTCAAGGAAGAGTTCGAGGTCTATTCCCTCTCGGTTCATCTTCTCCCCGACTAGGACCTCGATAGTGCTAATCGGCAACGAGGATCTGCCGTGCTCCCTCACAACCAGCGTTAGGAGAATCTGGAGCCATGACTCAGCCATTGGATCACCGGAGAGATTGTTACTGAGGGGCTCGAGGTCCTCAACTTCCTCCAAGAATTCCCTGATTGCAGAAATGTCTGGATCGGTCTCCTTTGAGGCCCCATGCTCCTCTGCCCTTGCTTCAACATCCAATTCACCTATGACCCTCACCACCGATGGTATGCTTGAGGGGTCTGGTGGGGGGCCTGGAAGGCCCTCTTCATCGGATTCTATCTCTTCCATCTTCCTCCTCCTGAATCTATCACTGCGAAGGCTTTGGTTTAGCTAGGTTTCTGAGAACTGTTTGCAAAATCCCACCGTTTCGGTAATACTCTACTTCTACAGGAGTTTCCAGCCTCACTACTGCAGTGAAGGAGATGTTTTCTCCGTCTTCCTTAGTTGCTGTGACCTTTATCTCTGAGAATGGCTCTACTTCGTCGGATGCTGGGATGCTGAAGTACTCCGTTCCATCCAATCCAAGGGAGTCTGCATCCTCTCCTTCTAGAAAAACCAGAGGTAGAACGCCCATTCCAACGAGATTTGAACGGTGAATCCTTTCGTATGATTTTGCGATTACTGCCCTGACTCCCAGAAGGAGTGTCCCCTTAGCAGCCCAGTCTCTACTGCTACCAGTACCATACTGAGACCCAGCAATCACTACCAACTCTGTGCCATCATCTTTGTACCTTTCACTAGCATCATGAATCGTTGTTACCTCATTACTGGGGAAATGGGTGGTTAGGCCCCCCTCCGTTCCTGGGGCAATCTGATTCCTCATCCTGACATTTGCGAAAGTCCCCCTCACCATCACCTCGTGATTACCTCTCCTACTCCCGAATGAGTTGAAATCCCTTGGTTGCACTCCTTTGCTGACAAGATACTCTCCCGCAGGTCCGCTTTTCGGAAAGGCACCTGCTGGACTGATGTGATCCGTAGTTACAGAGTCGCCAACTTTCACCAGGACTCTGGCATCGACAATCTCCTCTATGGGCGGGGGGGATTGTTCTATACCTTCGAGGAAAGAAGGGAGTCGGACATAGGTTGAGTCATTGTCCCACGGGAACAGCTCACTAGCATTACTAGGAATCGAATCCCATCTAGGTTCGCTCAGGATGTCCGAGTACCTGGAAATGAACATCTCTGGGCTAATTGAGCTCTCAACTGTGCCTCTAATCTCTTCGTCCGTTGGCCAGATGTCTGCAAGCATGACCGGC
>CEVZ01092537.1_pt1 | contig 12031 bp, 4 predicted proteins | sample 361371 | NCBI WGS metagenome assembly CEVZ01 (sample SAMEA2620217, study PRJEB7988) | marine metagenome | isolation source: saline water (ENVO:00002010), including
GCATATCCGACACAATTTGTGGATGCATCCAATCCTAATGTAACCATATTTCTCCTATTTGTCAAGTTTTAAAATAATTTTTTGTGATATTTTATTACTAACTCTTATTGGTTTTGGTAATTTTGCAGTAATAACTGGAATATGTGGATTTTGTTTATCATATAAATGAACTTGTGTAACATATGGTTGAAAATCACTACTAGTAAATGTAGATTGTAACTCATAAGCTTCACCAATAAAAGAAGCTGAATCTTTTGGCATAGTTTTTCCAGAACCACTTGTGAATTCTCTTAGAGTATAATTCATTGAATGATTAAATTCACCAGGTTTAATTGTAATTGAATATTCATCTGTATAAATTGTATTAGTAGAATCAAATTTTATTGAATAATCTGTTCCTAATTCTGTATAATCTACATTCGCTTTTCCACCAGTAAAACCTGTAGTTGTATTAAAACCACCTGCTCCAGAAATAGGTGGTAAATTATCGTTTCTATTAGTTGGAACTCTCCCAAATAATAAATTCGCATCATTTGACATCGTTATTACATTACCAACTGATGAAGCTGATATATGAGTTCCAGCAAAAACTTCATTTATTTTTATTGATGCTGATGCAGCTGTAACAGTTGTAGTTGAACCACTTTTAAAATATTTAAGTGTTGTTGTATCAGATTCAGTTGAACCTGTAGATATAAATTTTATAGATGTTGACAAATCACTACCAGTTACAAAAAAATGTGAACCTGATATGTGTGCTTGATTACTAGCACCAACTGTTATAAAAGCTTGTGATGGTGTGTGTGAATATGAACCAGATGTTGTTACTATAGCAAAACCATAATCATAAAATATGTTTCCTACATAGTTAGTAGATGATGATAGTGATGATGCAGCTGATTCAGATATTGAAGCACTAATTCCATATAAATTTCCAAAACCATCATCTACTATTTTAACACTTGCAGATGGATGTGAATTATCAGTTAATTCGAAACTCCCCCTCCTAATACCATCACCATAGTAATACTGAGACACTGCGAAGACAGAAGAGCTATCATAACCATGAAATTTATTTACATGTTGGGGATTATTTCCATTTTGAATTGTAAAATTTGAACCCGGTAAATCAAATGTGTCTACACCATTTACTATATTAGTTAAAGTTGGAGAACCACTGGTATAAAACAAAACATTTACAGAGTTCCAGTAATTTTCATTTTGAGAGCCCGAAATAATCTTTATACAATCTACACCAGAGGATGATGAATCCAATGTATTGTTGGTATAAACTATATTTTGACTTTTATTGACTCCATCAATATTTTTATATACAAATGACATAACATATCATTAGAAGGTTATCTTAGTCTTAATTGTTGCTTCAGAAGCAAAATTCTTTTTCAATGGTGTAGATAGTTTACCAGTAGCGACCATATCACCATTCGCGTCATATAATTCAACACCAGTAATAAATACAGTTGGATTACCCTTCATAGTTATATTTCTTAATTCATTTTGTGAACCTGAAACAAATGTTGGGTTATTAGTAAAATTCATCTGACCAGCTCTAGCCCTACAAAAATATGAAACAGATGTTTGGTCTTCTTCATTTCTAAATTGTATTTGTTGTAAAGTATTTACCATTCTTAATGCTGTTTTATAATTTTGGTCTGCACTTGATGTTACTGATGCAAATCCTGTTTGAGAACCACTACCATATACAACAACTGATTGTCTACTAGATGTATCACTTGCGATACTCTGAGATAGTTCAGTAGCACTAAATACCATCACACCCTGGTCAGGATAATAAAAACCATATGTTCTTACTGATGCAGCCTGAGCTACAGTACCTTGTGAACCAGAAACTATATTATATCTTGGTCCTGCTGGAGTAGCTGTAGGAGTAGTTGTATTACTGTCATCTGTTAAGTGTAACGCATGTGGATAATTTACACCACCAGCACCCGATGACATAGTAACTGCATTTGAACCACTAAATTGAAGAGTCCAATTCTTTTTATTAAGTCTGTCTTTCATTAACTCTCTTTTTGCGATTAATACATAAATATCCTCATCTTTACCAGAGTTAACTTGAGCACTTGTTGGAACAGAATCTGTACTCTTGTTTCTTGAAATGAAAAAACCACCAGTGACTTCATTAGGAGCAAGTAATGTTTGAGCCCATTGTCTATAAATAGCTTCAGTTTCACCCATTATGTTACCAGAGTCAGTATTTGAACCAGTACCCATTACATGACCATAAGTTACACTCCAAAGAGATGATGAATCTGTATGTTCTGCTACATTGAAATAATAATTTTCACGGGTGTCTGAGATACTTTGTGTTACCAAATGTTGTCCTCCACCACCATGAGATAATAGAGCTGTTCCATTATGATATCCAGCAGTAATTTTATCCGTTGATGTGACTTTGTCGAAACCTTCTCTGGTATCCAGTCCGACTCCATTAATTACTTGTATTGCCATTTAATATTCTCCTAAATAATTTATATTAATTTTTTATTTCTACTACCCGTTATTTTTATTACCTTGAGCTTTTTCACTTGTTGTAACTTTAGTTCTTGGTACGATGTTATTATTAACATCAACAGATATTGTGTTATAAGCACCAGTTTGTATATCAATAAATGTTAAATTAGTGGTACTATCATTAGCTAAGTTTAGTGTTGGTACAAATCCGATACTTTGTGGGTATGGATTCATTATTTCATATAGTCTAGCGTTAGGAATATCTTGTTCTACAATAAATGACAATGCATTTCCAGTAACATCAGCAGGTGTTCCTACATTTACAGGCTGAACTATATTAACATCTTGAACTAACAAATGAATACCTGAATTTAAATTCATATTACTCATACCTAAAAGTTGTGCAGTTATATTTTGTTGAGCAGATGTTGTAAATGAAAGAGATGATACACTTAAATCCATAATTGGTAAAGCTTCTGCATCTCTGTTTAAAGTTACTAATTTATTTCGTAAAGAATATTGAACTTGTGTAGTGGCTTCTAATTGTGGTAAATTTTCTATAGCTTCACCATAATGAGCCGAACCACTTGGGTGGTCTGGATTCCACAGTAGATAATCTACTCCTGTATCTGACAATGTAAATTGTGTTATGTTAAGACTTCCTCCAGCGGAAACTATTTCTCGACCTCTTTTTGTTAAAACTGCATCCACAGTTACACTTGTATTATCTAAATATGCCATTCTAAATTCTCCATTTTATTCTTTACGATAAATAAAAACTTCTATTTTTCATATATAAATATTGTATTATTAAAAAAAACTTACATTTTATTATATCATCTTACTATATTATTATTTAAATCTATTTTATTATCACCTGTTTTCACTATAATTTGATTATCTCCATCAGTTGGTTGTACATTAACTCTATAAAATGATGCACTTGAATAGTCTTCATTTTTTAATTTTGGAAATACACCTGGATTTATATTTTGTGTTCCTTTCCACATACTACTACCATAATTATCTGCAAATCTTGTTACATGATTTGAAGGATATATTATTTCTCCATTAGAACGAGTGGTAAAGAATCTTGTTTTACCCATCATTCTACCATGAACTATACCACCACTAACTTCACCAGAAGGTGGAACAGTAAATGTATTTCCAAATAATGAATTATATTTAACAAAATCTGAACCCCCAGCTGAACTTATTTTTTTGTCCTTATCTACTATTTGTCTGTTATGAAAATATATATGATTTGAAAAATCCATATGGTGTACACCAGCAGAGTTTACAAAAGAACCTGACATAACTTCTGTATCACCAACAAGTGTAAATATAAATCTGTCATCTATATGTCCAGTATTCCTACCACCATCTTTTGAACTTGTGGCTGAACCAAAAAAATGTAAATCGTCATCACCAGTACCCCACTCTTGGTGTATATTTCTAAATGTTTTATATCCGTTTATATTGTATTCATCAGCGTCTGAACCTGTTTTTATTATACCCCTAGACCCAGTATCAGAATAAATTATTTTTGAACTAACTGGAGTAAATAAACTTGAAGTAAATTTTACTTCTGAAACTATTTTTATAGATGATGTATTAATTGTTTCTACATTCGCAGATTTACTAACAAAATTGTGATATAAAATATCAGCAACAGAACCTGAATTATTATAAACCTTACCTTTTGAAGATGTTATACTTGGTAAAACACTTAACGATGCTGTATTTGGTAATTTAATTTTACTTGATTGAGAAACAGAATAATTTATACTAGCAGTTGTTGGTGTTTTAATTGAAAATGATTCTGATATATGGCTTTGAAAATTTAAAGAAGAAGATTTTGGATATAAAATATGTCCAGATTCACTTATATTACTCATTCCATCTAAGGAAGAAGATTTTGGAATATTTAATGAAAAATCAGTAGATATAGATTTTTTTCTTGTTGTTTCTACTTTTTGAAATGGAACTATATTAGCACCACCAAAACCAACAATAGAAGATGAGGCGAATGATGTTAAAGTTCCTCTTATGAGTTTATTACCATCAAGTCCTATTTTTCTTTGAACAAGAATTAATCTACCACCACTATCGGTAACATTAAATAATTCATTATCATTTGTTAAAAATTCATCATCTGCTACATTTCCGACTGACAATCCAGTATAAGTTATTATTTTTATTCTACCACCATGTCCATTAGGATGAGCTATTGATTGAGATAATCTTGTAGCTATACCACCTATTGTAGTTTCTCCTTGTATACCAACAGTCGGTGTATTAGAAACATCAAAAGTTTCATCTGATTTTAAAGTATAAGTTATTTGTCTACCATCAGTTGAAGTAATTATAACTGTTTTGTCATCAAATTGATTTGGATTCGCTGACGATGATAATTCCAATGATTCTGATGAATAGAATGAAATGGAAGCAGAAGCACCTGAACCAGATTCTATAGTATTGTAATAAAAACTATCTTCAAATATATTAATTGATGATGATTTTGGATGTTCAATACTATACGAGTTAATAAGGTACGAATTAACATCTATATTCATTTTAGATGAGGATTCATAATTTCCTGATTCTTTTGTTTCAGAATATAAACTAAATGAACCTGTTTTAGCATCTTCATATGATGAATCTTCCAATGAAATAAATGATTTATAATCAATCGTATCTGTTGGTTGTGAACCAGATTGTGTAGATAATTTATGATTTTTAATTCTTTGTCTTTCTAATAAAGTTGGTTTTATAACTACAGAGGGATTATTAAGATTAGACCTCGCAGGAACAATTTTACCAACAGCACTATAGATTGATTGATTAAAAACATTTTCATAAGCTCTTACAAATTTATTTATATCAACTTCAACATTATGGTGATTAAAAAAGTCTCTTTTAAATTTATCTAAATCTTCATATGATGAAGAATATCTAGTAGATGGTTTTCCATAATATTGTGATAAATCAATATTTGATACATTTTCAATTATAAATTTATCTAAAGTATCAGCGGGACTCACATCTAAAGTTAATTTATTAGATGTTTTGATAGATTCTCTTACACCTTTACCTTCATCAATTGGTACTACCGCAGATCTGTTTGGTGATAAATTTCCAACCACTCTTTTCTTTGGTCTCAAATATATTTTATTTGATTCCTTTTGTAATCCATCATGTTTAGGTGTTTGGGTATAAGTGTTTATAATATCATATCCATATAAAGTAGACCCAGTTGTTACTATTGAACCCGTAACTGTAAATGAATAATTTGTTGGATTTGATTTTGGACCTTTTGGATTAGCATCTATTATATCTAATTCTGTTTTAGAACCACTAATTGAACCACTTCTATAATTTTCATTTAATTTAAAATTGTAAATTAAAGAGTCTGTAGAAGATGATATAGTATTACCAACTATACTAAATTTATCAAATACATGTTGTTTAAATTTAGTAATTTTTAGTGGTTCTTCCCAAGTTCTAATTTGAGCTATAGAACTACTTATGTTTTTACCTACATACAAATTAGAAGATGAATCTATATGTCTACTACCAGTTGAAAGCCAATTTTGATTTGCAAAATAAGCTAATCCATGAATTGAACTAGACATAACAGCACCACCAGTTACATAATTATTTGTAAGTCCACCACTTACTGACATAGAAACTGCAGAAAATTGTTTTAATTTATCATCTTCTTGTAACCCAGCTACCAGTTGATATGTCTGAACACCACTACCACTTATACTAGAGGTAAGTCTTTGTAACATTACATTCCATACATCTCCGGATGACATAGAAATATAATTTGTTGACATTGATACCGAACTTTTTCCTATATCGTTACTTATATTAGAACCAGTATTAGCTGTACTTAATCTAAATTCAAATGAACCACTCGCACCAGTTCCTGATGTAACCAATCTCAAATCCCAAAGAGTTTGATTTGCACTACCACTATTTATAAAAAGTTCTTGTGTATTTTTTGTTGAGTTATGTTTATATATAAACTCTAATGTATCAGCGTTAACATTATTGTATTTCCAATCTAATTCAAATTGTCTATCAACTTTTCCTATTGATTTTGGTACAAATCTATAGTGATATAATTTTTTCTTATTTTTAACAAATGATGTTATATTTTTTAATCTAAATAATCCCTCTTTTAAATCATTTTCTCCATCATTTGAAAATAAAGCGATTGTTGAATCTGGTTCAAATGGGTCTCTTGATTTTGAAGTTCCGGGAGTTCTATTATGAGTAGAACCACCATATTCTTCTATTTCTAAAACATCTGATGGATAACCATAAATATTTAATAGAGCGTTTACAGAATTTCTTGTACCTTTTGATTTATAAAGATATAATAAATTGTTTAATGATTTTCTCCAAGTGTTATTTCTAATTGTATTAACATCAGTAACACCATCAAGATTAGTTTTAAAATAATCAGCTAAACTTCCAGTAAATGGTGTTATAAATTCCCACCCTAAAGATTCTCCCAAAATAGGTAAAACATTATCAGGAACTATACCTCTATCTATAGAAGATGTTAAATCATTATTATCTTTATACCCCCTTCTATAAAGTGTTAAATAACCATCAATATGATTTCTAATTAAATCATATTGTTCTCCTGTCATAGATAAGAATTTTTTAACATCCTCATATTCATTACTTTCTTGAATATAAAGAGGTAAATTATTTTCCATACTATGTATGTTGGAACTATCAAACGCAGAAGCTGAATCTAATATACCATCATACCAACTTGTCCATTCTGTAGAGGATGTTCTAGGTAACTGAGCAAATGGAGGTATATCAGTTGGGTCATTTAATGTTATTTTTACATCAGTAAAATAAGCGTCTAAATTATCTGTACTACCTCTGAGCCAATGTACAGGAAAAAGTGGAGCTATTGGTGTAATAGAACCTGAATGTTGATTTCCACTTGCTGTAACTATTGTTGATAAATTTTGATAATCACCACCAGTTGTTATAGCATAAGAACTACTTTTAATACTTCCACTTAATATATGTATTTGTGTTGTACTTCTACTATTCCATTCAGTAATATCCGCAGCTTCTGTAGTAAAGTCACTATTAGGTGTCCAATAAGAACATGATTGCTTTAAAACATATCTTTGCCACCAACTTCCAGTTATATCTGGTTGTGAAATAAAAGAACCAGTAACCGCTTTTATAGGAACATTATATGAATGTTTATTATAATCATTGTCATCAAGTATTAAATAATTATCTGAGCCATCACCATCAAAGTTTTCGTTACCTTTTATAAGAAAAGATAAATAAATAGAACCACTATATCCAAAAAATGGTTTATTTTCAACACGATAATATTCTGTGTTAGTAAATGGATATATTCTATCTGTTTGACTACCAACATCAGTATCTACTGAAATTTTATATACATCTCTAAAACCATCTCTTTTAGAAAATACTGAAATTAAATTTTGACTATCAGAATCACCAGTATCTTGTGGATTAATATTTAATGCATGAGTGTGTGTATAATTTTTACCAATTCCAGGAGCTGATGAGGTTGATTGACTCTGAGCATCAAAATATAAAAATCTTTCATAAGGAGTAAATCCATCTATTTCTTTATCTATTTTTTCAAATAATATTGTCCTATCTTGAACTGAACCACTAGCATCACCCTCCAACACAACAGTACCACTACTCGCGGATAAAGACATAGATATATCATTATAATGTTCTTCTATTCTTTTAATTTTTGTTTTAAAATTTTTAAGTTTTTTAACAGCAGAACCAAAAAATGTATGATTTGAAAATTCATTAAAATTTATATTAAGATTTGGATAGTCTTGAATACTACCAGAGACAAGTGAATTTAAAGTAGATACATTTGAAGAAGCACTTAAATCATTGTAACTTTCATATGTTATCGACCCATCAATCTCATCATCAGAAGTTCCATATTCATTTACATTAGGGTCTGTTGGTAAAGAACCATCATCTATTGTTGGTTCTTCATCAGATATATAATATATGTCTTGTGTTTGACTTGATACAACTTCTCTTTCTATTGTGAGAATATCTCTTAAAGAAACATTTGATGGTACTGGATTGTATAATCTTAAAATTATTGATTGGTCTAATTCACCATCAGTTATATTGTCAAATACATAATTTAATATAGGTACATTTTCTCCCCCATCAACAGTGGTAAGAATATGTTTATAAGAATAATTGTTTCCACCTAATTCATTTTCTAAAGCATCAAAAACAACACTTTCTGGTCCTATATCATTATATCTTAATTTAAGTCTTACTTCTTTTCTTGAAGGAGATATTTCTTTTAATATAAAAGGTTCTAAAGTATCTACAGTAGTAAATAATTGAAATTGTTTTAATATTTCAATTCTTATAGAGTAATTTCCACTAGAAATTCCAGTATCACTAAGTAATTCATTTATTTTTATAAAAGTACTTTGACCACTCGATGGTAAATAGTTTTGTAAATCTTGTGGATAATCTAAAGTTCTTTCAATTCCATTTTTTGATGGTATAATTAATGGAGACCCCTCATCAGATGAGGACAATTGATGATAAAAAATAGCTAAATCACCCTCAACAAAATTAGATTCAATTAAATTACCAGTAGGATTTCCAATTCTAATAACACTACCATTTTGAGAATGTACACTTAATCTAATATAAGAATTTTCAGGAAATGCATCGACTTCTGTTATATCAGTTAATATTAATTCTAGATCATTATTTTTAAAATTATTTTCAATTGGCATTAAAATGCTCCCTTATCACTTCCTACTTTTGGAGTTTGTATAAAAGAATCTCTAGTAGCTGGTTCTCCTATTTTATCTTTTTTTACAGAATAATCTCCTATGATAATTCCTGGATTTAAATTTCCACTTGAATCTCTAATTGTTTTTTGATTCAAATTTTCTATATTTAATTCAACCAAACAAGTTTCTCTGAATTGGTCGTATTCACTTATAAATATGTCACCAACTGGACTTTCTTCAGGAAATGATTCAATTTCTATATTTCCTGTCCAAAATTCTTTATCATTATGATAATAAAAAGCATCAGGCATTCCGTCACCATCACTGTCTACTAAATAAGAAATATTTAAAAATTGTTTCATATCATATGGTTCTGAAAAAAATCTAATTTGTCCTAAATCTAATTTTCCTGGAAATTGTCCTAACTCATCAAGATCTCCCAGTGGTGTTAATTCATAAGATTTTTGTAATAATTGTTTTTCAGTTCCTTCACTAATATCAAAATTGTTAGCATTTTTAATAGTTTTTATAGACTTAACATAATTACTTTCTTGATGTAATCCCCCAACAATTACATGAGCTGAATTATAAGGTTGTCCACTTGGAGCTTCAATAATTTCATCATTCTCATCTCTCAAATTATTAACGAAAATACCAGGATAAGGTAAATAAGTAAAATTATCTCCCCCTAAATCTCCAAAATCAGCTTCTAAAGATAAAGCTTCTTCAGACAAATTTAATTTTATAGTTGCAACTTGCCAGTCTATAGCTTGAGTAAAAGTTGACATATCCCATCCATTCTGATCTGTTGGAATATTTTCATCAACATTAATAGTTCTAAATATAACTGCTTTTATTACTTTCTGACCAGGTGTTACATAAGTGTATTCAGCTGAACAAATATTATATTTAAAACTATCAAAGTATTGGTCACAACTTTCAAATTCACCACTCGCCTCTAATTCTTCTTTTTGACCAATTGAATATAATTTATATAAATTATCATTATTTAAAGCTTCCATTTCAGCTGTTGATGTTGGAAACGATTCTCTAATCTCTTTAATTGTTTTTGGGTCTCCACTTTTCCAATCCCAATTTGCAACAAAAAACCAATAATCAAAATCTTTATATTCATCTCCATCTGAAGTATTTGAGAAATTTACATAACTTGGATTTTGATTAACTAAACTTTTTGCTAAATCAAAAGAAAGACTAGCTTTTGTAGGAGCTGATGTAAATATTCTATTTAATTTATCTTCAGGTGATAATCCACCATAATAATTTTGTAAATCTAAATCATAAAATGTAGAACTTTTTATTGTTGAAATCGCTCTAAATGGTAATTCTATTTTTTCAATTTTTAAAAATCTATTTCCTTGTAGTCTACCATTATTATCAAATCCATTTTTAAAATTATCAGGAAGTCCTATAGCATCAAAAGTATATCTTGGATTTAATCCAACTCTTGGTCTTTTATTAACACCCCCAGCACCTGTTCGATCATAATTTGAGTCTACACACCACCAACCACTTTGTTGTTTGTCAACATAACTTGCGTTCGCACCACCATTAGCGTAACTGAATAGTTTATGTATAACATTAAAAGATGGTGGTTTTATTTCCCATTTAGCTCCAGCTGGCATGCTAACAACTTGTTTATCATTTTCATGTCCTCTTTTATAACCTTTGTTATCACCAAAATTATCGTGAAAAGCATTTGCTTCAATACAGTTTCCAAGAAATTTTTGATGTTTTCCTGGACGAGATGGGGTAAAAGTCCATTGAAAATTTCTTGGACCATTATAATCATTATGTTGTTGTGTTTTATAAAATATTTCTGCGAGACAAGATTTATCTAATCCTGAAAGTCCACATCCTCTATCTCTTTCATCAGTTCTTGTTCCACCCCTGTTTTCTTTCTCATCATTACCCATTCTTATAGCATTAAAAATCCAACCCCTTTGCTGAGATTGATAATTTTTTCTTAAAGCTTTGTTAAAAGTTACAATGTCATTTACAGTTGTTCGAGAAGAACCTCTACCTTTATGAATATTTTTATTTTTTAAATGAAAATCATATATAGTATCTGTGTTTGGATTTATCATACCTTTTCCTTGATTAGAATTATCTACACATTCATAAGCTGTTTTAGAATCACCTCTACCTTCATAATGACATCTTATCATTGTACCATAATAATGAGCATCACCTGTACTAACCCAATATCCTCCCTCATCATAATAATCATCTTCCACCCAATACGCACTATTTCCACTAAACCCACCATAATTCAAATATTCAATCATATTATTATCATTTGATTGGTCTGGTATATAATCATTATAATATGACCCATTCTGTCTTTTACATTCTATTTCATTTTTTGTTATATGTCCCTGGTCAAAATTAGTATTATTCCTCCAATAATTGAACCATTTATAAGCATTATATCCACGATTACAACCACCATCATCATCTGAAGTAACTGCACCATCAATATACATAATTGAATGAGCAGAGTCTCTCCAGTAACCCTCTGTTCCTTGACTAGTAACATATTTAGTATGTTGATGTGCTAATTTCCAATGTGACCCTAAACCATTTGACATTCCTTTTTTCATATCCGATAAACTTAGTTCACTATTTTCTGGAAACAAACTACCAGTTTCTATTGTAGTATATAAATGGGTATCTTCGGGAAATCCACTGGCTTGATATCC
>CEVZ01006057.1_pt1 | contig 12018 bp, 7 predicted proteins | sample 361371 | NCBI WGS metagenome assembly CEVZ01 (sample SAMEA2620217, study PRJEB7988) | marine metagenome | isolation source: saline water (ENVO:00002010), including
CTGAACTCGTAATTACTACCATATTTTGATTGTAAAGTTCCATCTAGAAAGTTTCCTGAGTAGAACTGTATACCTGGTTGATTAGAGAATACTTCTAGTAATCTACCTGACAAGGGATCATATGCCGTGGCCACTAGTCTGATACCTTCATCTTGACTATTAAGTACCCAGCAATGGTCATAGCCGTTGCCAAAGGTTAACTGTGTATCTACCTCATCGATATCATCACCTACTCTCTTGGACTCTCTAAAATCAAATGGAGTCCCCCCTACATCTCTTAACTCTCCAATAGGAATAAGGGTCTGATCTACAGGTAAAAAATAGTCAGCATTAATAGTAATTTGATGGTCTAATATATGTTTACTTAAATCAGCAGAGAGGTTAAAATAAGAATGTTGTGTTAAGTTAATAACAGTCGTCTTATCTGTAACTGCCTCATATTTCACTTTAAATTCATCATCATTATTTAAAGTATAAGTAACTTTTACGTTTAAATTTCCAGGATAACCTTCCTCCATATCACTACTTAGATAACTTAAAATTAGGGAAGCTGATGAATCTTTCACGTCCTCCTCTACGTCCCATATAACCTTATCAAAACCTTTTACTCCCCCGTGTAAATGATTTTCCCCATTATTAGCCGCAAGGGTATACTCTACTCCATTTATTTTAAATTTCCCTTTATTTATACGATTTCCATATCTTCCAATTAAAGCTCCAAAATATGGGTTATTACTCTCATAGTCAGATAAATTACTAAACCCTAATACAATATCTTTATAAATACCATCTCTATCCTTTGCTCTCAATGAAGTTATTATTCCACCATAATTAATAACACTTATCTCCATTCCATTCCTATTTTTTAAAATATATTGACTGATATTAATACCATCTTTAGTCTTCCCAAAAGATTTTTTTTCAATATTAACTAAAGGCATAATTTGTTTTTTTTTTGTAATATTTTCACAGGAAATAATAACAAGTAATAGAAAATAAATGTATTTCATTAATTATTGCTTTTCAAAATCAAAAACCCAATCTCCATCATAATTTCCTGGAGAACATATATAAAGACAATCAGCAACTCTAAATGTTAATCTTAAAGTTGTATCAGTTATAAAAATATCCATTCCTACCATGTCACTTCTTACAATCCTATTTTTATCCTTAATTGTAGAATTAGCATCATTAGGATCAGTAATATCTAGAAAAGACCAAGAACCTTCAAATGGCCATACTTCTGTACCTGTTACTTCATTATGAATTGTTGAAAAATTACCACCATCTTTTGATCCATTAGAAAAATTAAGTGTCATTGTTGAGAAATAATTTACATTTACACCATTAAAAATTATTGAGTTTGAATCTTTTACCTTCCAAGTGCCATTTAATTTATTTGCTTGTTCACTAATGGGATCAATTACTTGTCCATCATCTTCACAAGAAAAAAGAATAAATGAGAGGATAATTATATAATAAATATTTTTCATAGTCTAAACCTACAAACATCTGAGCTCAAAATCAATTTATTTTTTTAACTTGAGACTATGAATAAATACCCTAAACATATTCCTAATATTTTTATAATTATTACTTGGGTAACACTTTCATTACCTTTTATTTTATCCTGTACCAAACAAAATAGCTCATCTATAAAGGCTAGTATTAGAATAAATACAGATATAAATGCAAAACCATATAATCCTATGATTTTTGGAGGTTTTCTAGAGCATTTTGGTAAACAAATTTATGGTGGAGTATTTGATCCTGGTTCTTCTCTTTCTGATGAAAAAGGGTTCCGAACTGATGTAATAGAAGCATTAAATGAACTTAAAGTACCTATTATTCGTTGGCCAGGAGGATGTTTTGTTGATGGGTATCACTGGATAAATGGAGTTGGAGAAAATCGTAAACCTACCGATGATGTTCGGTGGGGAGTAATTGAGCCAAATACTTTTGGAACACATGAATTTATCGAGCTTTGCAGACTACTAGATGCCGAACCTTACATATGTCATAATGGTTTAGCAGAAGTGAAAGAAATGATTAACTGGGTAGAATACTCTAATGCAACTGAAGGAAAATTCGCTGATATGCGTAAAGAAAATGGATTTACTAACCCTCTTAATGTAAAGATATGGAGTGTTGGAAACGAACGTTCAGGTGTAGAATATATAAATAAAGTGCGTGATGCTGGATTAGAAATGAAGAAGATGGATTCAAGTCTTCTAGTAACATGTTCTGGAATTCACGGTAATTCTCGTATAGATCCGTATCTATTTGAAGCAGCTGGAGATTATTTAGATTATATATCTGCACATCAGTACTGGATAGAAAACTGGCAAAAACATTCCACACCAGACTATCTATCTTGTATCATGCTCTCTGAGAAACCAGAATCATATATTAAAAGCGTTATAAATCAAATTAAAACAGCTGAGAAAGAAGGCCACATAGATAAAGGAAAGATTAAAATTGCTTTTGATGAGTGGAACCTACGTTCATGGCATCACCCAGGATTTCAACGTTTTGAAAAAGTTGACTACAATGACCCAGAAATAATTAAATTGATTGAGGCAAGAGATATAAGTCTGAATCCATCTATTTATAATCTCTCAGATGCTCTTTTTTCGGCCTCATTTCTTAATTCATGTTTACGTAATTCAGAATATGTTACGATGGCAAATATAGCACCACTTGTAAATCAAACTGGACCACTATATGTACATCCAGGTGGTATTGTTAAGCGCACACATTTCCATACATTTGAGATGTATGTAAATGATCTTGAAGAATATGTGGGTAATGTAGATATTAATGGAAGTAAACTCACAGATGGTAAAGATTCTGTGTCTGTAATTGACGCAGTTGCAACAGTAGATAAAAATGGCAATAAATGGGCTATTTCTTTAGTTAACCGTCATCCTTCTAAGAATCTTGAGTGTGAAGTTAAAATGGGAGATAAACTATTAAATGGCACATATAACGCAAGAATACTAACTGGTGAATCAACAGAAAGTTACAATGATATTGATCATCCTAATCGAGTATCTCCAGAAAAAGTAGAATTAACTTTTAGAAATGGCATAGTCAACCTACCACCTCACTCATTGACGATTGTTCATATCAAGGATAATTAAATACCAAACATTCTAACTCTTTTTATTAATTTTTAAATCTTTTTAGCCACTCTTTTCTCTCATCACTAAAATAAAATTCTCTTGAAATTACAGGAGGTATATGATGCTCTTGTAACTCTATTAAAGACTCCTTAGGTAATGTAACTGGATTTTGAGGAATTTCATTTCTAAAATCTTTGATTAAACTAATATAATCTTTGTCATAAGCAAGATTATTCCATTCTTCATTATCATTTTCTAGATCATAGAGTTCTTCACTTCCATCAACATAATTAATATAATGCCAATTTTTATATCTAAGTGAGTAGTCTGCAAAATCATAAGTTGTTATAATTTTTCTATCTGTATTAAGATCTGGATTATCAATTAATTGAACTAGACTTTTTCCATCAAGATTTGATTTTGGTTGAATACCAGCTAAATCAATTAAGGTGGGATAAATGTCTAATAATGATGTCAAACTATTTACTTCTCTTCCACTACTAGAACCATTAGTTAAAGAGGAACTATTCTCAGGAACTTTTACCATTAATAAAGTTCTAATTACATTTTCCCATAGAGCAAATTTCCTCCAGTGCATTTTCTCACCTAGTTGCCACCCATGATCAGACCAAATTACCACAATAGTATTATCTGCGTATTTACTTTTATTTAGGTTCTCAATAAGTTTTCCTACCATAGCATCTGCATAACTGATTGAAGCCAAATAACCTCTAATAGCTTCCTTCCATTTTCCATTTTCCACTACGTTTTTATGATAATTTCCACCTCTTGAAATTAACTCTTTGGCTCTCTCCCCTAGATCTGAAGTATCATTTTCAAGTAATATTGGTAATTCAATGTTTTCCAGAGGATACATATCAAAGTATTTTTTAGGTACATACCAAGGGAGATGAGGTCTATAAATTCCACATGCTAAAAAAAATGGTTTGTCATGATCTTTTTCAAAGAAAGAAGATATATAATCAACACTTTTATAATCTCCAGTTTCTTCATCTTCTATAGGTAAATCTGCCCAATCAAAAGCAGAATACATATATTCAAATGGAGGCATATTTACTGGAGCATCCTCAGGAATATAATTTGATGGCATATTTTGCTTTTGAGAAGGAAAATAATCATTCCAGCTTTCAGGATGAACTTGTGAGTAATGATAAATTTTACCAGCACCTGCTGTAAAATATCCATTTTCTTTGAATAGCTGTGGTAATGTAGTTGCTTCATTTAAAATTGGGACTTTTCTCCAATCTTGATAATTGGAATACATTCCTGAGTTATAAGTATGAATTCCAGTTAACATGCTTGCTCTAGAGGGATTACAACCAGGACTAGCACAATAATTTTTTGTGAAATTGACAGACTCTTTTGAAAACTTTTTTAAAAATGGAGTAAATACTTTATTGTTTCCATTCAAAGGTTCATTCCAATCATTTAAATCATCAATTGAAATAAATAATATGTTAGGTTTATCTTCTTTAATTTCATTACATGATAAAAAAATTGCACATAATACAATTAAGAATTTATTCATTTTCCTAATCTTTTAAGGATTTTGTTGATTTTAATAACCATAAACTTAAAATCACAAAAGATAAATGATATAAAGATGCAGACATCCCACTTATTAATATTTCATATAATGGAATACCTACAAGAAACATAGAAATTATATACCCTAAAATTCTCCAATATTTTATTTTCATATTATAAACCTACAAACATTAATAGAAAAAAGCACCATTAACCTGTAATAAGGTGTGATTCTGAAGGTTTTATTTTATATATTTATAAAGACAATTAAATTAAATTTTATGAAACCAAAAATACCTTTATACGCAATAGGCATATTTTGTACTTTACAATCAATTGCAATATTTTTTGCCGCAGATTCTCTTGTACCATCAATGCTTAATACAACTCCAGAAGGAATAGAAATAGCAATATTAATGAATTATGGTATGGCACCAGCATTTTTAATGATGGGGTTAGTAGCATTATTTGCTACTAAATTTGAATTAGGAAATCAAAGACAAATTCTTTTAGCTTTTATAATTGGATACTTACCTCTTTTTGGTGTGTTTTATCACTTTACTAGTTCAGATGTTATGAACGTAGGAATGGAAATGCTTGCACCAGATTTTATTTGTTTTGCTTTAGCTTTATTTGCTTACATTAAACCAAAAGAATAATAACAATAAAATTTATTAGCTTAAATTTTTAAGAAGAAGGAATTAATTCTTTATAGTAAGAAATAAGTGAGAAACAAATCCTTATTCTGATTATTCTCACTTCAAAATCGTTGTTTAAAATATATCAACAGTAGTTTTTATATGATTTTATTTTCTACTATTTGAAAAGATTAAAATATGAAAAGATTTTTATATACTCTGTTTCTTATATTTTTTTCGACAAATCTTTATAGTCAATCTCAAGATAATATTCATAAGACTTTAGAAGCAATAAAAATTAATTCTGAAGAGATAATGCTTGATGGTAAGTTGAATGAATCTTTCTGGAATGATATCGAAGGGATTAATGATTTTTTAGTACAAGAGCCCATAGAAGGTGGTAAACCAACTGAAAACACTACAATCAAAATAACATACGATGAGAATTATCTTTATATAGGAGCAATTTTTTATGATTCTGAACCAGATGGAATAAAAGCATTTAAAATGAGAAAGGACGCTCCTTTAAATACTGACGATAGATTTATGTGGATACTTGACACATATCTTGACGGTAGAAATGCATATTTTTTTGAAATCAATCCAAGGGGTTTAATGGGGGATGGACTATTGTCAATTGGTCAAGGAAGAAGTTTAAATAAAGATTGGGATGGTATATGGAGACCTTGGACTCATATTGACGATTTTGGCTGGTCAACAGAGATCAGAATACCTTTTCAAACCCTTAATTTCGATCCGAAATCAAGTGTGTGGGGAATAAATTTTCAAAGGACAATAAGAAGAAAAAATGAAGAAATACTATGGTCGGGCCATAAAAGAAACCAAGGAATCTTTAGACCGCAAAATGCTGGAAGGTTAACTGGATTAAATAATATATCACAAGGATTAGGTCTTGAACTAGTTGGTTATGGTAAAGCAGAAGCATTAAAAGTTTTAAATGAATCGGAAGGTAACTATAACAATGATCAAAGTATAGACGGAGGATTAGATGTAAACTATAATATCACAGCAGGACTTAAAGCTTCTCTGACAGTAAATACTGATTTTGCTGAAACTGAAGTTGATGACAGGCAGATTAACTTAACTAGGTTTCCTATACGATTTCCTGAAAAAAGAGATTTTTTTTTAGAGGGTGCGAACATCTTCCGATTTGCCCCAAGTAGTGGCGTATATCCATATTTTTCTAGAAAAATTGGTCTCCAGTCAGGAAGTCCAATTCCCATTATGTACGGAGGAAGAATAATTGGAAAAATTGGAAAAGTAGAAATTGCAGCTCAACAGGTAAAAACTAGAGAAACAGATTTTGTTGATTCTGAGGACTTCTCGGTAATTAGACTTAAACAAAATTTTCTCAAAGAGAGCAGTATTGGTGTTTTATATACAAGAAGACACACAAAAAACGGAAAAGAATTGGCGCCCCCCTTACATGATAGGAATACACTTGGTGTTGATTTAACTTTAAATACATCAACATTTCTGAAAAATCAAAACCTTCAATTTCAAGCATTTGCTGTTATTCATAACCCAACATCTCAAGGTGAAATAAATAATAATATTTGGAATAGATCAGCTAGAGGTTTACGTTTCAACTTCCCAAACCAACCTTGGTCAGGAAGCTTATCTTACAGAGAATTTGGAAATTCATACGATCCTGCTGTAGGGTTTTCTAGAAGAAATTCATTTAGGAGAGTTGAACCAAGAATAAGATATTCCCCAATTTTAGAAAAAAGTTCCTTAATAAGAGAGCTTCAATGGGAAATAAGTTTTGAGAATTTAATGAGTTTACAATGGAAAAAACTTACCCAAAATATTAGATTAACTCCAATATCAATACGTTTTGAAACTGGTGATGAAATTTCATATCAGATAATCAGAAACTTTGAAAGTCTGGACTATAATTTTAATATCCTGGGTGATAATTCTATAATTATTCCTGTAGGTGAATACATAAACTGGTCTCATCAAATAGAGTTAGAAACAGCAAACTACAGAAAAATTGTTTATGAAATTGAACTAAATGCTGAAGGATTTTGGTCTGGAAATCGTACAGAGTATCAAAATAATTTGACTGTAAGACCATTCCCTGGAATAAACCTAAGTTTAGGCTATATACATTCTAACGTAAACTTAAAAGAAGGAAAATTTAAAACTAATTTAATTCGGTTTCTAGGTGATTTTGATTTTACTCCTTTTATCTCTTTTTCATCAAATATTCAGTATGATGATATAAGTAAACAAATAGGAATGAACAATAGGTTTAAATACACTATTACACCTGGATCTGATATTTATTTTGTTTATAATCATAGCTGGATTGATGATTTAGGAAAATATAAAACTTCTTCACTTTTAGGTGCAAGTAAAATTACTTACACATTAAGATTTTAATTAAAATCACCTTTTAAACATCTAGTAAAAAAAGGGAAATCATCTGTTACCACATAATAATATATTCCCTCAGGGAACTCTGGAGTAACACCAAATCTACCATTGCATTGATCTAGATCACCATATCCTTCAATAAATTCATAGTCTTGAGTGAATGCTCCCATTGGTATAGGAGTATTTAGACCTGTAGTGCTATTTGGACCACCGAGCAAAGCTGTTAAAATATTTGGTCTATTCGGATCAGGTTGTGTTTTTAATCTATAGCTTGGTTTAAGAGATAAAACTGGACTACTTGGATCATTTGGATCTGAGAAACCATATCTAGCATAAACTGGAAATCCATCTAAAGCCCAACCCACAAGTGTCATCCCTTGATTATCACCTAAAAAATTCATGAGTAATTCAGGTATTCCATGATAATGATATGAACCATTTGGTTGAACATGTGCGTGATTCATATCATCTCCAAAATCAAATGTTTCATGACCTAGTGCTTCAATATTCCAATTTCCTTGTCCTTGTGCCAATCTACATTCTCCATCATTATTACATCTACCAGCTGTTGCAGGATCAAATTTTACACTATTTAATGCATATGCTATTTCCAAAGCATGACCAACAACTTTAAGTCCATTTTCAGAAATAATGGATGGACAAAGAGTAAATCTCTCACTAACATTCTGTGCCCTGATAGTATTTGGATTTCCAGAGTTTGGAAAAGTTCCAACCTCATGATTAGGAATACCATTCCCATTTAAAATCCTACTCGAACCGTCCGAGGTCCATGAATACGTACTGAAAGCGTTAACAGACTCATCATCATTAAATATACTCTCATCAATATCCGTAAGGACATTTGCTGTTGAATATTCTCCAGTACAATACCCAATAATTATCTCAATATCAAGATCATCACAAGAAAAAAATATACCAGTAGTACTAATCAATAAAAGGAAATATTTTTTCATTTACAGTATTTGTTTATTTTCCATCCTTATAATTACCTTTCTATTAATACTTTTATTCTATTTATTTCTTTATCTGTAATTATTTCTAGGATATATATACCTTCATTAAGATTAGAAACATTAATATCTAATTCCTCATTTATTCTATTTATTGATTGAGGATTAAAACGCTTACCAGGTAAGTCTAGAAGGTAAAGATCTTTAATCTCTAGACCAGGTTTAAGAATAACTCTAAGATTATTTTCTGTTGGATTAGGATAAACATTCTCAATAAATGTTACATTTTCAATAAATAATGGCTTAGGATCACCACAAATATCACCTATACCATCATTATCCCAATCTGCTTGATCAGGGTTAACTGTAAGTGGACAGTTATCTTCATGATCTTCTACCCCATCTCCATCATCGTCATTATCACAAGCATCTCCTGTTCCATCTGTATCTGTATCTAATTGATCAGGATTAGCTGTAAGTGGACAGTTATCTTCATGATCTTCTACCCCATCTCCATCTAAATCAATAATTATATTTTTTTGTATGGTGTCTGAAAAAACAAAAAGTCCTTCATTAAATGCACTATCAATAACATTTAAATTAAAAATAATATCTCCGTTTTCAAAAACATCAAGATCTATTCCCGTAATATCAAATTCCTCATTTAAAATTATTCCTTTATAAATTTTTGAATGTTTAACAGTAAGCTGATGATTATCATAATACTCATTATTTAAATCTAATTTAGGAGGTGGTGAACCTTCTCCCACTAATGAATCTCCTGTAACAGTAAGCTGATATTCCCCATTAATTTCAACTGTATTAATCGAAATGACTAAGCTATCAATATTACTTTCACCTAAATTTTGCATGTTAGACTGAAAATAATAAGAATTAGGTAACACTACATCTTTTGTATAATCTGTTGTTGTTGTAGCAACTAATTGATCAAGACTATCTTTTAATTGAACAGTTAATTTAATTATACCATCAGGTATACCACTTACATCAATATCATCAACATAAACTGAATCTGAACCCATAACTTTTTCTCCAGTCTTAACAACTCCACCCATTAAACTATAAATAGTATAATTATATTTAAGATCAGCACAAGGAGAGCAAGTAATAAAAGCACTTATTGAATCAACATTTGATGCATTTACTATCTTGTCAGTAATTTCAGCATATAATGGTGAAGTGAGAACAATATCAGATTTTATAATATCAAACCTAACATATTCAACAAATGAATACCTTCTCTGATTACCTGCTTTATCCCAAATATTTATTTCACTTAATCCCCATTGTCCAGGTGTTGATCCTTTTGGGAGTCTAGCGTTTAATGTTAATCTTTTCCACTCAAATGCTGCTGAATCTGGTGTCTGATCATAATAAGATTGATTTAACCCTCCAGGATAGTATCTAAATTCATGATCAACACCTTTAGGATCTCTTAAATAATAATAGATCTGTGAAATGGACGCTTCTTTTCCTATATAATTACTTGTATCCTTAGCATATAAATTAATTTCAACTTTTGTCTCACCATCTGGAGCAATAGGATTAACAGGTTCAGCATCTATTGTTATCTTACCAACTTTTATATCAACTAAAGGAGCTAAAGTATCTGGATAAGAAGTCTCAATTAATATACTATCTCTTAAGTCTTTATATATTCCTTCAGATGGTTTATCATTAAAACTAGCAGTGTCTACACTTAAATAAACTCCACTGGTATTTCTAGCAACATCTTCTCCATGCATAAAAGTTACACTGTAATAATCAGAAGGGAAATAGTTAGGTATACCCCAAATTAAAGTATAATTTTTTTCTGAATTGTATTTTTCTTCATCTTGGGGGGTATTATTATACTGGGCATCTTTTGAATATACTGAAGTATTCCTAAATTGTAACCTAGCAAGAGATCTTCCCATTGGACTTTGATCCCACCATTTAATTTTTAATCTTAAGGTTTTCATAAGGCTTCCATTAATTGAATCGTAAGCATATCCTGATGTTCCTACTAATGCAGTAATAGTATCTAGAGAATATGATAAATATTGAGGAGGCACAAGATCTTCTAAAGTATTAATAACAAATGCTTTTACACCAACAGTATTTAAATTTTCAAATCTTCCGTTTCCTACGTTATCCCAAACTTGAATTTGACTAGGTTTCCAATATCCAGCTTTGGCATGTTTATTAATTATAAATTCACCTGATAATACTGAATCAAGACCTCCATTTTTCGGATAAAGCCAAACATCATAAAAAGTACCTATTGAAGATGTAAATCTAGCTTGTGCAACGGAAGCACCATCAAGCTGAACAGAATCTGATTTAAGTTTTATTGTAAATTTTACAGTTTTATCTTCATCAGGCTCACCTAACACCTCAACTTTAGTACCAATTATTTTACCAGGATAAAAGTAATCTGGAAATAAATTATAGACAGTAAAAGTAAGATCTTCTCTTATTTTAGCTATATAACGGGTACCACTCATTATCCTATCCCTAATAAATTCAAATTTTTGCATTGATCTTGTTTTTAAGGCGTCCGCATTTTCTACATAGTAAGCAACTGACTCAGCAAAATCCTCATTAGGGTTTTTTAGATGAGCATATGCAGATACAAATTCTGTAGTTTTTGAAGTACTCCATCCAGATGGAGATAGAGGGTCTTCATACCATCCTCCTAACTCAGCCCAATCATCTTTTGTTTGTTGATCAAGATAACACTGCCATATATAGTGAGCTTTTTCATGTAATATTAATCTCCTCAAATAGGAAAAAGAAACATCCTTAAAAGCCTTTTCCATAAATTCCATAACTCCACTAGTCCAAGCTATTGCAGGAGCATCAGGATATGAAGGATTAACCTGACCATTAACTCTTCTAACTAAATAATTATTACATTCTAAACTATGAAAACCATCAGGTAATTCTTCAAACATTGAAAGAATCTCAATCTTTTCATCGGCAAAAAACTCTTGAAAATTATCAGCAGGCTCTCCCATCAACGCTGCAGTTTCAGCGTCGTCAACCATCCACCTAAAACCAAATCTATTCTCGGCTATTTCATCTAAAATATCCTTTTTTGTGCCAAAATCTGAAAAGTAATTAAGCATAGCTTTGTAGAGTCTCTTAGAATAAAACTTTCCTCTTAAACCATCTAGTTTAACTATCATAGGTTCAGAAAAAGTCAAAGTAGAACTGGAAATTGTTACGTGTTTTAGATCATTAACGATTTCGACTTTAATATCCTTATCAATTTCTTCATTCGTTATATGCCAAATTGAATTTACATTTTCACCTGTTTCCAAATTTAAT
>CEVZ01149937.1_pt1 | contig 11971 bp, 14 predicted proteins | sample 361371 | NCBI WGS metagenome assembly CEVZ01 (sample SAMEA2620217, study PRJEB7988) | marine metagenome | isolation source: saline water (ENVO:00002010), including
ATGATCGTAAAACCTCATGAATGGGACGAAGACATGCATCTAAATGAGCAAGAGTACATAGAATATCTAAATGAAATATGACTACGGCCAAGAAAGAATTGGCCACTCTTCATAGTCAGAGTCTTTCCAGTTCAAGCTATCTATGAGTGGGATGACTTCCTCAATTCCCGCTAAGTCTTCTTCTATTTGCTTCCTGTGAAGCCAAGCCTTGAGCCTTCCCAGCCTCCTGCCGGGCTCTAAACCAGTCTTTTCTGAGAGAGTATTTCCATCTACAAGAGGTGCAGTCCCAGCTTTAAGACTCGAAACTTCGGCTAGAGATTCTTCGAACTCGGAAGTTTCTTTCCCTATTCCCCTGAGATATCCAAAGACTTGACTATGCCTGTATCTCGGTAAAGCGGCCCTAAATCTCCTAACGCTGGGCATCGAGGGGTCTAAATCATGAATTCTAAGACCATGTAGGAAAGATACCGTATCGGACTCTGCCCTGGAAAGCCTTAGATTTTCGGAAAGCAGATTGGAGAGCTCTTCTCCATTCCTATTATCAAGACTACATAAAATTGCTAAATTGACAGAATAATCTAGGCATAGGTCTGCATCGAGGTTCAATGAAACTCCTGGTAGCAACTCTTCAATTACCCCATGTTCGTGCATCAATCTTACTATCTTCCCGGAGTTGGGCTTGCTCAGAATCATCTTCAATTCAGACCAGATTCTCTCCTTCGAGATTCTCTCTAACATGTGTAAATTCACTGAAATCGCTCTACTGAGTTCCAGATCTAAATCCCTTAGTCCGAGTTCTCCCTTCTCCAAGAATCTGAATGCCCTGATAATTCTCAGTCCGTCTTCCCCTAGTCTCTCTGCTGGATCCCCAACACATCGAATTATTCCTGATTCTAGATCCGACTTACCGCCGTGAGGATCAATAATCTCACAATTACTGCCTATTGCCATGGAGTTAATTGTGAAATCTCTTCTGGACAAGTCTACATGGATGCTATCTCCAAACTCTACGTTGTCAGGTCTCCTACCGTCGCCATATCCTCCATCGACCCTTAGAGTAGTAACTTCCCAGATTTTTCCCGATCGATACTCATCGTCCAACCTAACTCTCACTGTACCGTATTTCTCCCCGATCATAATTGATTTGGGGAAGATAGATTTGACTAGGCCTGGCTCTAGATTGGTAGCAATATCTAGCTCCTTTGGATCAGAACCAGATAGAAATTCCCTTACCCAGCCACCAACAATCCAAGCTTCTCCTTTAGACCTCAATTTCTCTAGGACTTCCCGGTCATCTTCGCCCAGCGAAGCTGTCACCTCATCCAAAGCTCTACCTCCATTGAAGTCCCGCCAAAGGAGCAGATATATTGAGTCACGGCTCTTGCGGGGCCCGTGAAGGTCGAATTGGTACCCGTCGAGATTCTCCGTCCACACGAACAAACTGTCCCAAAAAAGGTGGATGAATTAGAGAAGATGACACATAGGTGGAAGGCATATGTCCTTCCCTTGGTAGTCGATCGTAATTCAGGGGTAATTCTAGATGGCCACCATAGGCACCAAGTAGCACTAAGACTGAAGCTCAAGTGCCTCCCTTGCGTCCTTGTCGATTATCTTGGTGACGATTCCGTAGAGTTGGATGTCTGGCCAAACTGCGGCAGGAATTCAGTTTCCAAAGATGAAGTGATCAAAGCTGGGCTAGAGGGCGAGCTATTCCGTCCCAAGACAAGTAGGCATAGACTCTCCGACCACCTTCCTCCAATTTCAGTACCACTAAACAGGCTTCTTCTTCCTGCAGTAAATCATTGACCATCTCCTAATCATGGAACGAGGTCATCATGCCCCCCTGGGAACTCGGTTACTTCTTCCGGTGAACCCGGACTAGCTATGTCAATTGAAAGATACTCGCTAAATAGCGGCCAAAGAGGACCCAACCAATCTATTTCTGACATTAGCAGGTCTACAACTGGATGCTCCATTATTTCCTCCTCGGTCGAATCCCCATCAATTATTGGTAGGTCAAGAGGCATTTCCCTGAGCGCCGATATAAGGTCAACCACCCTTTTCCTTGTCTCTTCTTCTATTTCTACCATCCCACAAACCAAGTCTAGTGCATCTTCTATGTGGTCAGCCAATGAAATTGGATCAAGTGGACTTGCTTCGGACTCCCTAACGTCAACTGGCCCAAAAACGACACCCCCTAAGTCAGTATCAAACCACTCTAAGCCCTGCTTCTCCCTCTTCAACAGCCTTTGGTGGACTGGACCCCCAAATGGCCCTAGCACGAATCCACCATCGAGGACTAGGTGCTTTATTGGATCTGGAGTGTTTCTTACGGAACCAGTAATCAGGACCCGGTCCACACTCCTCTCCATCTCATCGGAATTTTCCATATCCCTGGGGTGTAGGACACGAATTAATCCCGAGGCTAAGTGATCGCAGAGCCTCTCCTCCGTGTGAAGCCTTACTTCATCGTGCGCCTCTACTATTGTAACAGAACCATCCGAGCCAACCATCTTGTCTATGATCGCAGCAAGGTAACCGCCCTTGGATCCAAACAATAGGACATTCTGCCCCTCTAAAACCTCCAAGTGGTGCAGAAGGGTTGCAATCATATGGGGGGCAGAAATAGTTCTTGCAGCCCCCATTTCCGTGAAAAGGAATGGGACCGGCCTGTCTAACCAGAAACCCTCCAAGGCATAGTCTGTGAATGTTGATGGATCGACCTCCTCCATCGCCCTAATCGTTGAATCATCAAGAGGAACGCCCGCAACTCTAAGCCTCTCGAGCAAATCGGACATCGACGTCAATGAAAGCCCTCCGAAGGGCAAATTGACCATAGGGGATTTGAATGCATTGCTCCTCGGACCTCCCGGGGTCCGTGGTCTAGGGGTTATGACGTCGCTCTTACAAAGCGAAGATCGCAGGTTCAATTCCTGCCGGACCCACCAGAGAATTGTTCAATATTATGGCCATTAATGCACTGAAAAGGTCAATAGTGGGGCCCATTACACATTATTCCGTGGTTGAAGAAGCTGCAGCCCTAGCATCAAGGCTGAAGCACCGCCTTTCAAAGAAAAATTGGACGATTTCAACCGCTGAATCATGCACTGGAGGCCTGATTGGCTCGCTTCTGACCGACATCTCAGGGGCCAGCTCTTGGTTCAAGCAGGGCTGGATTGTATATTCCAATGAGTCGAAGATGAGGGAACTGGGGGTGGAGAAATCAGCCTTCGAAAAAGATGAATCAGGTGCAGTCTCACACAAAGTAGCTGTACAGATGGCAAGAGGTGCCAGGTACAAGTCTGGATCGAATGTCTCGATTGCAGTAACTGGAATCGCCGGCCCTGCAGGCGGTAATGAGGAAAAAGAAGTTGGTAGAGTCCATGTCGCTGTAATAGTAGAGGATTACTTTCTAGTAAGGAGGATGGACTTCGGAGAGAATGACAGATTGGACAACAAGAGGTCCTTCACTTCTTTCGCGCTTAGGCTTGCAATAGAGGCTATTGACAGGGTGCAGGGCGATACAAAGAAGGAGGCATCGCTAAGCAGCGGCCCAGTTGAAATAACGTCTTCAGATGAAGAAGAAGCCCAGATCCACGGAACGGAGGAGTGGGAGGGGGCATTATCGTGGGGTTCCGAGAAGAAAACTGTGTCACAGTCTCTGAAGAAGATTGACTTGGCATCACTTACGGACTGGGAAGACTAATCTCGAAAAACACGATTTCTTAATCGATACCATCAAGGGCGTCCTCAACGACAGGAGGTGCATGAGTTCTCCTAGATGGCAAGAAATGCACCAAGCACTTACTGCCGCTGGACTGATTGTTCAGAAGAGCGCCGAGAACAGAATTGAGAACCTTCAAAGCGTCATTCCACTTATTGAGGCAGCAAACTCTTCGGGCGTCAGGCTCCTAAATGCCAATAGTGTAGAGGAGCTTCTTGCAATAACTTTGCATGAATCAGAAGTGCAATCAGATTCAGTGAAACCCAATTCACAGTCCACACTTCCAAAGTCAGAAAATGAAGGCCCAATAGGAAGAGTCATAGCCCCACTTCAAAGGCAACATCTAACTCATCCTAGGCCTAGAAACTCTTCAGGCTTTAGTTCTGAGGACTTTCCTCTAGATGCTTCAGAGGTCGACTCAGATATCGAGATTCACTTCGACATCACAGGCAAGTCATCCACTGAAGGCAGAATTTCTGACATGCAGTCGTGCTTCAGAAGCAGACTATCCCAAATCCGAGATATGATGCTTTCACAGGGAGTATTGCCTAGGAGGCCATTGACAAACTCCGATGCCTGGAGGAACAGGAGGAGACACAACTCCAAGGATTATGAGATTACAATCGTTGGTCTAGCAAGCGACGTAAAGTGGACTAGGACGGGAAGTCTGAGATTCATAGTTGAAGACGAGTCCTCTCAGATAATGTGCATCTTGAAACCACCAAATGACGCTTCACCTTTGCATGCTTCTCTTGATGGGTTGATGGATGACGAAATCGTTGGTGTCAGCGGATGGTTCTTGACTGGTGAGAGGGATCCAATATTTTTCTCCAGGGATATCCACAAACCCCCTCTTGGAAATCACTCAAAGGCTCAGGCAGGCGAGGAATCTGCTGTGTCTGCAGCTTTCCTCTCTGACGTACATCTTGGAAGCAAAACATTTCTTGCCCCCCAATGGGCGAAGATGATTGATTGGTTCAAGAATGACCCTCTTGCCAGGACCGTGAAGTACTTCGTACTAAGCGGAGATGGAGTAGATGGAGTAGGGATATATCCCGGCCAAGAGAGGCATCTGAACATAAAGGACCTATTCAATCAGTACGGCGAGCTAGCTAGAATGTTGGAGGAAGTACCAGATTGGGTAGATGTGGTGATGCTTCCCGGGAATCACGATGCTGTCAGACCGGCCGAACCTCAGCCGGCTCTAGATCCCGAGGTCCAGCAGGATTACTCAAATACGGTATTTGTGGGAAACCCTTGCGACTTCAGCCTACATGGGGTTAGAGTACTTTCGTATCACGGCAAGAGCATAGATGATTTCGTAGCCACCCTCAGGTCTGTAACATACTCTAAGCCTGAGATGGCAATGCAGGCTATGCTTGAAAGGAGGCATCTTGCACCTTCATGGGGCGGAAAGACGCCACTTTCTCCAGAGCCCGAAGACAGGCTGGTTATTCCAGAAATCCCAGACATCTTCGTTACAGGTCATGTTCATGGCCATTTCGTAGGGGACCACAAGGGCACATTAATGGTACACAGCTCAACATGGCAGGACCAGACTGATTTCCAAAGGATGCTGGGTTTCCAGCCCAAGCCATGCATTCTAACTGTCGTAAACCTCCATACATATGCCTCCGAAGCTATCCACTTCGCCTAGGAAAATGACCCTCTTCTGGGAATATGTAGGGCCAGATCTTCCGCAGATCCTTTCCTGGAACTATTGGTACTCCTGCCTCTTCAAAGGCCGCAACAGCTCTCTTTCTGGTAGGATTGAAACCTATGAAGCCAGACTCCCCCACAATCATGGAAAGATCTGTACTTGAATCGCCAACACAGACTATTTCCTCGGTTTCAAATCCATTTATCCTTGCAAGCTTCTCTACCATCAGGCCCTTTTCATGGGACAAAACTCTAGTTGGGAGGCCACCAATTAACCACCCCCCATCATCCCATTCGAAACCATTTGCAACCCAATCGTCAACCTTCAGCATGCTTGCTATCGCGCCAACAAAAAGATCCACACCAGACGAAACTATCGCTATGAAAACACCTCTACAGCGAAGCTCCTCTACAACATCTCTAGCACCATCAATTAGGCCTATTCCGCTGTAGCATCTCATGATGTCGTCCCGGTGAATTTCGGGCCTGACTTCTCTCCATAGGCCGATATCATGCTCCACAAATTCTTCTTCGGATATTTCTCCATCTAGGAACTTCGAGAGAGTCCTCTCATGAGCACCCCCATCATCTATCCCGGTCCCAAAGTGCTCGTGAATCAATTGCCACGACGAACCATTGTCCGTAAGAACCCCGTCACAGTCGAAAACCACAGCCCTAATCATAGATACTTTCGTGAATGATGGCCGACGGCTAATAATCAGTCAGGTGAATTGATTTGCTTACTCATCATCCGAAGATCATGGAAAACGACCTGCCTCAGCCAAGGGCAATTAAGGTGAAGATGCTAATGTTCGGTCCTCTTGCCGAGAGAATTGGTTCACGGGAGATGACAGTTTCCCTATTGCATGGTTCCACCGCAAATGATCTGGCAGAAAGGTTCGAACTCTCCGAGATGCTTTCTTCAGGATTGAGAATTGCAATCGATGGAAAAATGGGCGCTGACTCAGACGAACCCCTTAATGACGGTTCCGAGGTAGCCTTCCTCCCTCCAGTTTCCGGAGGTTGAAGCCCGAATTGCCGAAGCATTTGAATCATGGACCGCCGACAAAGACCCGATAGCATGGCACCAGGGGCTATGGAAATGGGAATCCTCGCGATTATCGCAATTTTCCTTTTTGGAGCCAATAGGATCCCCCAATTGGCCAGAAGCCTCGGCAGGGCAAAGGGAGAATTCCAGAAGGGAATCGATGAAGCATCAGAAATGGCAGCGATTGAAGACATGGACAGGGGCGGGATGACAGAGGAAGCTGCCTCCGAGCAAGAGTGACTACCTCTTCCTGGAGATCTTCATCTCGGAACCGCACTTCTCGCATTCACCAAGCCCTTCCCCCGCTCTTCTTGTTCTACCGTGCCCCGAAACTACATCTCCACACGCGGAGCACCTGATTTGCCAATTCCAGATGCCCGATATTCCCTCGGAATCAACTGCGGACCAACTCATACCCGTCGCAACGCAAAGATTCTGGAGCCTGTAGTCATCTGAAAACAAATGCCCACCAGTCTGAATTAACAATGCAAAGATCTCAAGATCCGTTTCTGAAAGGCCATCTAGGTCGCCCGTTTCACTGGCTATCTCTCTAGCCCTCTCGAGCGAGTCTAAAGTTGGCTCCGTCCAATTGAGCCTAGCTGCTTCTACAGACATAGCTCTGTCTGGGGCTACTCTTCGGACTTCTTCCCTTTGTTTTCTAACAACATAGCCACCCTCAAGCGAGTCAACCGCCCAGGAAATTAATGCCGATGTGTCGAGTACTCTCGGCTCTATCATGGCAGTTGGCAGGGTTGTCCGATAATAGCCCTTCACCATTCACTGGCATCCTATTGAAGCAACTGTTAATTCTGAGACGATTGACGCTCAGACATGCTGGAAGACATTATCCAGACAATAGTCGACTGGGCAGACGAACTTGGCTTAGTCGGATTGGCGATAGTCTCTGCAACTGAAGCAGCGTTCCAACCCGCCCCGCCGGATCTACTAGTAATGCCAATGGCTTTGGCAGCCGATGACTCTGCTAGACTTCTAGCGATATTCCTTGTCGTGACGTTATCTAGCGTATTAGGGTCATTGGGGGGCTATGCGATTGGCCTCTATGGTGGTCGCCCCATAATACAGAGGTTCGCCGATCCATCTACTTCTAGAAAACTAGACCAATTAATCTCGAAGTACGGGGATGCGGGCGTATTCATTGCAGCACTTTCCCCAATCCCCTACAAGTTGCTAGCATGGACCGCAGGAGCAGCTAGGATGGATATCAAGACGTTTGTTCTAGCCGGACTCCTCGGGAGGGGGATTAGATTTGGTCTTGAGGTGTTAGTCCTAGGAGTCTGGGGTGAGGAATTCATCAGTCTGCTCGAAGACCCATTGTTCTGGTTAGTTTCTGGGATAGCCTCCATAGTTGCATTCATCCCCCTGAACAAATGGTGGAGGGGTTTGGATGGGACAGATGCCAAAGCATCCCAACAGAACTGATTATGAGACGGCCTTATCTCGCCAATCTATCGCTCGTGTGGTGTAGTTCGGTCCATCATGCCGCCCTTTCGAGGCGGCGACCCGGGTTCAAATCCCGGCACGAGCACCATTATACATAATTCAGAACGCTTTATGTGTTTGGCCTCTAATAAATAATCAGGGAATCAAGCTCACCTTTTCGAAAAATGAACTTCAGTCTAAGTGCGCGTATTCATAGAGGGGGACTAATCCCGTTCACATTGGGTGTAGCATGTCTCTGGACGTTGAAGCGATTAGGAAAGAATTCCCAATTCTTGAGAGACGACTTCCAAACGGAAAGCTACTTGTCTACTTCGATAATGCAGCAACTTCTCAAAAACCACAGTGCGTAATTGATGCTATGTCCGATTACTATAGCGAGTACAACTCCAATGCTCACAGGGCTAACCACACTCTGGCAGACGAGGCGACCTCTGCTCTGGAGGGGGCCAGAAGCTCAATTTCGTCGTACTTCGGGACATCTCCAGAGCAGATGATTTACACTAGTGGGGCAACCGAGGCAATTAATCTAGTGGCATATGGGTGGGCGAGGGAGAATCTCGGCGATAATGACGTCGTGGTATTGACGGAGATGGAGCACCATGCAGACATAGTTCCTTGGCAGCAGCTTTCCAAGGATAAGGGAGTAGAAATTAGGTACGTCCCTATAGACACCTCCTCGTTCACATTGGATATGCAAGCATTCGAAATCGCTTCCAAGGGAGCCTCACTTGTCTGCGTGGTCCATACAAGCAACGTCCTAGGCATCAGGAACCCCATAGAGGAAATAGTGGAGATCTCCCACTCAAACGGGGCAAGAGTTCTCCTAGACTGCGCTCAGGGAGCACCACACGAGAGAATCCATTTCGACAAGTCAAGGGTAGACTTCGTTGCAGTATCTGCGCATAAGATGGGCGGACCTACTGGAATTGGCTGCTTATTGGTGAGGAAGGACGCGATGGAGCAGATGGGGCCATTCATGACAGGGGGGTCGATGATTAAGACCGTAAGCACCGACGGTTCTACCTTCCAGGAGGGCCATGCAATGTTCGAGACAGGAACTCCTAGGATAGCCGAGGCGATTGGTTGGGGGGCAGCTGTTGAGTGGTTGGACCAGTTCGACATGGGTGAGCTACACTCCCATGTCAATGGAATCGCTTCTTGGACCGCAGAAAGGATCTCCCAGATCGATGGCATCACAGTTTATGGGGACCCCAGCCGCTCAGACAGCAGCGGTGCAGTCTCATTCTTGCACGACTCAATCCAGTCCCAAGACTTGGCCCTGCTTCTCGATGAGGGCGGATTCGCAGTAAGGACAGGCCATCACTGCGCCCAGCCACTAATGGATGCCCTAGGCGTCCCTTCTACGAATAGGGCTTCGTTTTGGATTTACAATACCATGGAGGAGGCAGAATCTTTCGTAAAGCACTTGGAATACGTTGTCGACAGGTTTTCCCACAATTTATGAGCAGTTTCAAGTCGAATTGCAAAGGGGGATCATCATGGGCGGAAATAAGCCGTGGCCCGATCACTTGGACGAAGTGATCGAGGAGTTTTCCGCTTGCTTCGACTCCATGGAGAGGTACGAGCTCCTATTCCAATACGCTAGGAAGAATCCATCTCCCCTCCCAACAGAGTCTTGGAACGAAAGAAATCAAGTCCACGGTTGCCAGTCCCGAGCTCACATTGTTTGCAAATTGGATGGGGATGGCAGGTTTCACCTAAGTGGCGGGGCAGATGCCCAGATTGTTCAAGGCTTAATTGCAGTGACAGCAATGGCAGTAAACGGACTTGCCCCGTCCGAGGTGGCGACCCTGTCTCCAGAGTTTGCAGATGCAATGGGAATCCGCTCATCGCTAACCCCCAGCAGAGCGAACGGGTTCCTCAATATGTTCAAGAGGGTCAAAGAGGAGGCTCTTACGCTATCGGAGGGTCGATAATGGCATCCCAGGAAGAGGTTATGGAAGCACTCTCCGGAGTCATCGATCCCGAGATGAAGCTCAGTGTGACTGACTTGGGCCTGATCTACTCGGTGAAGGTCGATGACTCGCATGCCGAGATAGACATGACCCTGACTAGTCCGGGATGCCCGGTAGCACCCGAGCTTATGGCTGCCGTCCATCGCTCGGCTCTCGATGCGAAAGGTATCGAAAGCGCCCACGTAAATCTCACATTCTCCCCTCCATGGGACCCGAAATTGCACGCATCAGAGGACGCAAAGTTCGAGATGGGAATTTTCGACTAGGGATTCAGCATCTCTGCAGCCCTAAGGGTGTTTGACATCAGCATGGCAATTGTCATCGGCCCCACCCCTCCGGGTACGGGCGTCAGCCATCCTGCAACCTCGGCTACTTCTGGCGCAACATCGCCAGCCAACCCATCCTCAACCCTGGAGATCCCGACATCCACAACGAAAGCTCCGGGCTTAACCCACTCCCGTTTTACAATGTGGGGAACCCCAACAGCGGAAACCAGAATGTCAGCTTCCTTGCATATTTGATCCATGCCCCGGGACTTGGAGTGGACTATCGTAACAGTAGCATCAACTCCTTTCTGTGAGAGCATCATTGCCATGGGCATTCCAACTATCCTAGAACGCCCAATCACCACAGCCTTTGCACCAGAGAGGCTAGCCTCGCTAAACTCCAGAATCCTCATTACTCCCGAGGGAGTACAAGGTAGTAGACCCTCAGAATCGCCTTGAACAAGACGACCCAGATTGACTGGATGGAAACCATCTACGTCCTTTTCGGGCAGTATCGATGAAGAGATCTTAATCTCATCAACGCCCTCTGGAGCAGGGCTCTGCACTAGGATTCCATGCACCTTTTCGTCTGAGTTTAGTCGTTCGACCACTCCTAGAATGTCTGTAAGCCCGGATGTGGGTGGCAGATCTATTCTTGTGCTCTGAATACCGCATCTCTGGCATGCCTTCTCCTTGTTCCGGACGTAGACGTGGCTCGCTGGATCATCACCTGCAATCACTACAGCCAAGTGCGCCTCCACGCCTCTGTCCCGCAATGCGGATACCCCTTCGGAAACTTGTCCCTGTATCGATAGGCTAATCGCCCTGCCATCGACCAACTTTGCCCCCACGGGATGTCGTGGAGAGGGGTGCATATGACGATTGGCTATATCGGCGTCCTGAAACCGAGACCTCTGGCTATGCAGAAGCCAGACCATCCCTCGAAAATCCCCAGTGCTCCTCCTGCCCATGCAATCCCAATTAGAGACCAACCGATACGCGCATCAATTGCCCCAAAAACAGTCAGCATTACTATCGGGAGGGAGCCAATTATGGCAAATGCCCCCAGAACTAGCCTTACGAATTTCCCCCTCGCCTCGAGATTGCACTCCAAAGCCACAAACCCTTGAAGCAATATCCGTATAAAAATCTTGATTCAAAACCCTGAACATCGAAAGAAAAACAGCCTATTCGGCAAAAGGCTCCTCTGTTTGTGGAGCCCCAGGAGGGATTCGAACCCCCGGCCGTCTGATTACAAATCAGATGCTCTACCGAGCTGAGCTACTGAGGCGTGTCCCAATGCTACCAACTCACTCTCTTGAACCCCACTCTCCTGAGACATCCAATGACTACATCTGATCAGGCCTCTCCCCTGTTTCCCGATTCAAGAACCCAAAGCTCTGTTAGGAGGAGTCGCTAACAGAATTCATGTGGAGCGGCCAGAATAGGCCTCATAGGAGGATTAACATCGTCGTTTCAGCCTGGGTCTGCATAGCGTTCGGAACCGGAGCGATACTTTCCAACCCATCAGACTTCTCATTGTATCTCGCTGCTACACTTTCTCTTGGAGGGTTAGTTGTGCTTTTATTCGGCCTTTCTATGCCCAATGATTCCATAGAAGACGAAACCCGAACAAGAAAATGGACTCCCGAACTCTCCACTATGCCGGACGCGGGAAGGCCAATGTTCAGAATCGACACTACACTGGATTCCCCCACAATCACCACAGTTCTATGTGGGAGGTGCGCACATCTCGAGGAGATCGATGGAAAAAAGCCCACCAATTTCACATGCCCTTCATGCCAAATCGAGCTTTGGTCCTCGGAAGAGGAATGAA
>CEVZ01144133.1_pt1 | contig 11956 bp, 17 predicted proteins | sample 361371 | NCBI WGS metagenome assembly CEVZ01 (sample SAMEA2620217, study PRJEB7988) | marine metagenome | isolation source: saline water (ENVO:00002010), including
GCCAACCGCGTCATTAATCTTTATAGCCTCAAGGAAGAAGTAGAAATTATGACGGAGACAGTCACAGACGCAAGCCAGAAGCAACAAGCAACCGCACAGCAAGTAAATATCTTCGCTGCAAAAGAGATTGCTAACTTTGTTAGAAGCACTCTTGGGCCGATGGGTATGGATAAGATGCTGGTAGATCAAGCGGGCGACACGGTAGTCACAAACGATGGTGCTACAATTCTTAGAACCATGAATGTAACTCACCCAACCGCCAAGATGATTATTGAGGTTGCTAGAACACAAGAAGAGAACTGCTACGACGGAACTACTTCTTCTATTATCCTTACAGGGGAATTGATGAAGCAAGCCGAAGCACTTCTAGCAAAGAAGATTCACCCAACAATGATTGTAAAGGGATTCAAACTTGCTGCATCCGAAGCAGAAAAAGCCCTTGAAGATATTACGGTAAAAGAAGATTTGCTAACCGTTGCTAAGACCGCTATGACTGGAAAGTCCGCCGAAACGGACAAAGATGTTTTGTCCGACATTTGTGTTGAAGTAGCACAAGCGGCAAAATTAAGCGATATCTCCGTAATCAAGAGAGCAGGGGCAAAGGTTTCTGACTCTACGGCTATCGCTGGACTACTTATTGACAAGTCAATGATGCACCATTCTATGCCCGAAGTTATAGAAGATGCTAAAATTGCCTTGATCGATATTGATATTACACTTCCTGACTTCGCACAACAAGTGCAAGTGCAGGTGAATAACAATGACGCAGTAGAGGAGTTTATTGCCAAGAGAAAGGCGCAACTTCAAGCACTAGCCGAGAAGATTATCTCTTCGGGTGCTAATGTTGTCCTTTGTCTAAGAGACATTGACAAACTCGCAGTAGAGTATCTAGCAAAGAACGGTATTTACGCTGCACGAAGAGTAGCAAAGTCCGATATGGAGGCGGTCGCTAAATCCACAGGGGCACGAATCGTATCAGCCATTGATGATATCGCTACATCCGACCTAGGGTCTTGTGGACTCTTTGAAGAAATCTTGGTCGGCGATGAACCGTTGATTAAACTAACAGGGACACCAAATACAACTGCGGTGTCTGTTCTTCTTCGTGCGCCAACAAAGCATGTAGTCGATGAAATCGCAAGAGCATTCGATGATGCAGTAGGAGTAGTATCCCTAGCATATACTAGTGAAAAGACCCTAGCAGGTGGAGGTAGCAGTTATATGTATCTATCTAGGAAACTAAAGTCCTTTGCTGCAACAGTCGGTGGTCGTAGCCAGATGGCGGTTGAAGCATTTGCAGAAGCCCTAGAGATTATTCCTGCAACACTTGCAGAAAACTCTGGTCTAGATCCACTAGACACACTCATCGAACTAAGACAGGCACATTCAGCAGACGATAAGTATGCAGGAGTTAATGTCTATGAGGGCGGAGTTATCAACATGGTAGACGAAGGAGTCATAGAACCATTCACAGTTGTTTCGCAAGCGATTCAGTCTGCTGCAGAAACCGCAGCGATGATTTTGCGAATCGATAACATCATTACTGCAAAGAAACTAGCGGAGATTGGAGAAGATGGATTCCAATACTGAACAAATAGTGCAAGAAGCCTTGCTAGCCCTCGAAAAGACGGGTCTTAACTTCATGTTAGTAGTAGAGGATGAACAGGGAGTCGCTATCTTTAGCAATAGCAAAGGAGACCGACTCTATATAGTAAATAAGGAGGAAGTGATTTAATGCCAATAGAACCGCCAAGAAGCCCATTGGTTGATCTTTACTACGGTAATGATGGACTAACCAATAAAGAAACTGTATCAAGAGAAGAACTAGGAGAAATCCAAAAAGAGCAAGAAGTTAGACTTCTAAGCACATTTGCTGTGCAATCTATCTTCCTGGGACTAGCAATCATGCTTTACGAAACATGGGAGTTTAGTCAATTCTCGGAGGCTTATCAAGCGGCGTTGTTTTATGGTATGCTAGGATTTACCTTCCAATCAACCCTTTACTTCATGTGGAGAACAATGTTTGAAGACTCTAGTAAGCATCGTAGAGAACTAAAGCGAATGAAGAACCGTCAAAGAAATAGGATGGCTCAAGTTAAGTTTGGCATCCAGAAGAAGCAAATGGAGATGCTTCTAGAAAGCCAAATGCAACAATACACTAACTCTATGGATATTGCTATGGCAGATGGACACTTGGATAATAGTGAAGTCGCTATGCTTAGACAGCAGTTAGCACAATTGCAAGCAACCGCACAGCAAGTTAGTCCCCAACAACAACAAATCGATTTAGAAGCACTTGCTAGACAATTAGGATTAGATCGTTTTCGCGTGGGGCCGATTTCGCTGGGCCCAAAACTGACCGTATCACAACCGCCAGTAAAGACCATGAGCATCAAGGCAGAAGCGGAGAAGTTAGACCTAGACCCGTCGAGCGAGTGACTTGTGGTGCTTTGACTAAGGTTGGAGGCAACTGTAGAAGAATTACTAAAGGGGACAAGTGCTGGCAACATCAAGGGTGATAGTATGGGTGCAATATTCAAGACCATTCAAGATGATCAGCAAGAGTCTATGTTAAAGACGCTACATATTGGTAATACATGGGAGTTTAGATACTTTAAGTTCAAGGCTTGGTGCTATGGAATTGGTGCTAGCATATGCACAGGTATAGCAACTGCCGGCGTCGATTACCTCATTATCAAAACCACAGAACATAGTGGGATAATTGGATGGCTATTTGGGTGATTAGATGGCCTATGAGATTGTTTTTGCTCATGGTATATGGCAGGTTTTGGCTAGAGGAAAGAACTTCATACCACACCAAATAGGTGTTTATGGTGCTACGGAGTCTGGCAAAACGACTTTAGATAAGCAATTCACAACGAAAGGAGAGGTGCGAGAACTTGGGTTGCTAGATAGAACCCATCACGAAAAGACCCACTTCTTATCAAAAGTAAAGAAACTACCCAACGCTACTAGGAAACATATCAAATCCGAAGGATTAGAGAGAACAATCGTTTCCTCCGATATTGGAGGCCATGTGGAATATCATTCTATGTGGCTTCGGGATATGATTAGGAGAAAGGTTTCAACTGTAGTTATAGTTATAGATCATAGACACCTAATGGATAGAGATGACCTAGCAAATCAAACAGCACTAGGATATCTAGTTAGAGCATTATCTTCAAAGATGATTCCAAAGGGATTATCATTTAGAGAGCGTCTTAGGGCGAAAAAGTATGCACCTAAGCGCATTTTACTACTCGCAAACAAAGCAGATGAGTGGCTTGATGACGAAGGATATGAGATGTGGAAGAAAGGGTTTATCGCTAGACACCAAATCTTTGATGTGTTTAGAGAGGACTTATATGCTCTCCACGAAGTTCATATCCCCGTATATATGGACGCTATTAGTGCGAGATACGGCTGGAATGTGGAAAACGCCGTTTTGCAGGGGTTGAAAATATGAGTTTTCAAGATGAGAGATTACTAAACATGATGCAGCAAATGCCTCAATATGAGAAAGGAAGTTATGATGAGGTTGTAGCGCAAGTTGATTTTGAACTTAGCACACATCCTGATCCTAAGAAACAAAGACGCCAGAATATCAAAAGAGCGTTAAAGGCACTTAAACCAACAAAAAGAAGTTTCTTTTCTCCTCGCCGATATTGGTTTAGAGGCAAGTATGCTTACACTAGACCACACCAATGTGCAGTAGACGGCACTAATTGTATGAATCAAGACTATGGGGACTTGTTTAACCAATACTTCCGAGACCCTCACACCATGCAAGTCCAACGCTTTAGGGTGTGGACAGGAGTGGTTCCAGGGCAAGGAAAGCAACTAGAGTCTACATATTGTCCACAACACATGATGCTTTTCCACAAACTAAACGAGTGGCTAGAGCAAGAAGAAGCGGAAGCAGATCCTAACTTCTTCCAAAAGTTAGCCAAAAAGGGTGTAGCATTGGTTCCAGTTAAGAAAAGTCCAAAGAAAGAGGAACACCCACTAATCGTTAAGTGGACTCCTGTGTTTATGGAGGCAAGAAAAGACGGCATCCCTGTTGTTCATTATAGAAATCCGGTGACAGGAGACAATGATATTACAATGCTAGTCTTTGACAACCGTGTTTTACAGGCTACAATGCCTAGCGATAACACGCTTTCATCGACAATGGATATGGCTAAATACCACAAAGTTGTGGAAGAAATGAGCCGACAGTAGATGCGAAGTCGTTAAAACAAAGTGTATAGTGGGGATAATCATGCCGTTATGGGGAAACTCGGATAATAATAGCCTAACACCGCCTGGAGTAGGCGGTGGAATTAGTCAAGAACAGATGTCTTTGTTCGCAAATGCTGCGAATCAATCAGGACTTACGGGAATGGCTATGCAACAAGTAGATCAAATTACTGGTGGATTGAAGAACGAAGATCAAGTTCAGTTGCTTTATCACCTTATGGCCGTTCAGCCAAACGAAGTTAGTTTGTTCTTTTTGGAATATCCCCACTTCTTGAAGGAACTCTCGGCACTTATCGGATTAATCATTAGAAAGGAACTATACGCATGGTTCTCTTCTGGTGTTATTCCTGCAACTCTAAACGCTGAAAAGGCGGCATCTTCTGGTTATTCTACCATTACTGATGAGAACATCGACGCACAAATCGCTAAGGTTGCCCCTATCCAAGATATGCAACAAAAGATGCACCAAGCAGATAATCAAGCCATGCAGATGATGAACGGTCATCAGCAACAACAGATGATGGGCCAGATGCAGCAACAACAATGGCAACAACAACAAATGATGCAGCAACAAATGATGCCAGGACAAGTGCCACCACAAAGGCCTGGACTTGGCTCTGCTCTAGGAAACTTCGGATCAAGCCTTATTAGAGGTAGTCTAGGATTGCCTCCTGCACAGACCCAAGCACCTATGTATAACGGCTATCCTCCCCAGCAATAAGGGGGTAGATAGTTATGGTTGAGTCGATTCCACCTGCAGGAATGGAAATTAGCCAATACCCACCTATTGTAAGAACGCCTGAAACAACAAGAATGATTGACTTATCTAAGTTAATCTTCGACTTAGAGGCATCAGTTAAGGAATGTAAAGAGCAGTTTGACCGATTATCTGTTCCTGAATCAATGTTTTTCTTGGCTAGATATGGGCCAGACCCTTTTACTGCAATAATTAAGAAGCACTTTACTACTCCCGAAGGTAAGCCTTTGGAGTTAGACACTACACAACTTAGGCAGTTAGGACAAGAAATGGCTGCTTACAAAGCCCCAGCCCCTCTTACATACAAAGGTGATAAGTTTATCATCATGCTAACTTATGCAAATAAGTATGTCAAGAACAGAAACGCATTAGAAGCCAAGAAGGAAGAACTATTTGAGTTAGGCACTAATTCCATGATAGGCATGAAAGCACCGCCTATCCCTGCACAAATTAGTGTTATGATTGACTCTGGAGAGTTCAATAGCCTAAAGATTGCAAGTAACTCCCCTAAGACTTGGGGAAATAACGCAAATAAAAAAGCGATATTTAGAGAATTGAATAAGTTCTATCATGGACACCTTAGAAAGGCAACCCCTCTATTGACTAAACTACAGGGAGACTTTAACTTCTCTTTTGACCAAAGACTGCAAGATTATGTTCATCCTAACGGATATACTCTCGCACCATTCTTAGTATATCACACAAAGTCTATTCTAGATAACCCTACACCTGTGGGCTATTGGGGGCATGTAGCAAAGTATAGACTACATGCTTCTAGAATTGCTGAAAAGATTACGGAAGTTAGGTTGATAGAAGTTAATCCTGTTACAGGTGCGCCTTTCAATAATGGAGTAGTTGCTGGAGTATATTCTGATGAACCATCTAATGCTTTGGCAGAAGTTAGAAAGATGTATCCATTCGTCTTAGAACTACAGCCAAATGTAAATCCTAAACTAAAAAAAGGAATTGCAACTGACGAAGCAAGTTCTAAATTAAAGTCTAGTGCTGAAAGATGGGGGCTAACAGGAAACAAAGCAGATAGGCACTTTGTCAATATCATTAGAACTACATGGGATTGGCCGGATATTGACCTGGCTACAGATAAAAAATGGTATAGTGCGTTTAACTCTTCTAGAAGATCGAGCAAAAAGCGAGGAGAAGCAACTGGAAGGGACTTTTTCCAGCAGCAATTGTTAGATTTCCAATCGGAGGATGTGATTAAAAGAAAGAAAGCCATAATCGCTGGTAATCCTCCAGCGTCAATAAAACATCTTTTGTTTGGTGGGTCGCCAGCACAAATGCGAAACGCTTTCCCAATTTCAGTCTCGGAGTTTTACTTACTCCCCGCAGGAACGGAGGCAGCATTAGAGAGACTTTGTTTAGTCACAAAGTCTAACGCTTTGATTCGGATAGTGAACACACGACTTAAAGGAGCAGAAGTATCCAATAAAAGATTCAAACTTGAATCCAATATGACACAGAGTAACTTCGACAAAGAATTGAAGTTAATCAATAGTGATATGCAACTCCTGAAGGCAGCAGTATCAAGTCCTTATCTATATACACTAGGGTATGAGAAACTATTAGCGGGTAATTCATTAGAGAACCTAGGTATGAGTTCTACCCTAGCGTGTAGAATGCGTGTAAAGAAAATGTTTGAAGCCGCTAAGTGGCCTAGAGCCGCAGGAGAGTTAGTTTTCAAAGCACCTATCAATGATCGTATGGATTCACAAGTAATGCGTGGCAAATTTATAGATGCTATGAAACAAACAGGGAAAACCGCCCCTGGCGAACTTCCTTACTTTGAAATGCCAAACATGAAAGTAGAATATACATATGGTGTTTCTAGCGTTGTAAAGCCTAACTTCCAAATTAACTACGGTAATGGATTCCCCTTTACAGATGCAAAGAAGTTTGGTATGTCTGGAGACTACAAGACAGTAGATACACAACTATTCCGATACTACGATGCTGGCGAAAGTAATGCTTCTTGGAAGACACTCTACATTAGTAGAGAGTTAAAGTTCACAAAGGGAGTTTATACTAGAAGTAGAGATGGTAGTCAAGGTAATGGAGTTTTCTCTACGCTTACTACAGTAGTGGAAGAACAACCTACAAATCAACTTAGTAGCATGATTGAAGATTTTAACTTTACGCAAGATGCTATGGTTGCAGGGGGAATAACAGCCACGCTTGGATTAGCCACTTTAGGCTATCTTTATCTAAAGAGGTATCGTGGTTCGCAATAAGAATCCTTAAAGAAAGGTAATACATGGGGTGTAAAGATGGTAGCAAGTCGTAATCAGCAACATGTAATTGCAAGAGGTTTCGGCTCGGTGCCAAATGGCTCTATGCCTACCTATTTTGCAGGCAACGAATTAGGGCAATATGTTAATCCTAGAGAGTTCTCGAATCCTGTCATGGGAAGAAAGCATATTGGCGCACATATGGCTCAAGTTAATGGGACTTCTCTCGGATTCTTGGGAACAGGGCAGTTTGACACAACGCTGGCAATCGCTCTAGGTATGGTCTATGTTGGTTTAGGATTCCCTGGTGCTAAACCTGTTGCAAAGCAACTCAAGAAGGTCATTGACCGCCCACTTCCAGTCCTACAGAGTCTAACTCTATTCTCTGGTGTAGGACTAATTCTCTATAGACAGTTTAAGGAGGCTTAATTATGGATCCCGCACTAATGTTTGGCATGGTTTCGGAACACGACGAAGAAGAAGATGAGACATTCGATCTCTCTGGATGGATGAGTAGAAGCCCTCCTAGTGGTGGTCTAGGAGATGCACCAATGTTAGATAGTTTAGGAGACACTCCTTCTTTTACAACCCGTCCTAGAGGCGGTGGTAGTGTCACTTCTAATGTTGCCGCATCTTCAATGGCAGCAGGCCCAGAACCTAGTTTTACTCCTCGCCCACGAAGCAACCCTAGAAACATGGGCTACACTTATGCATCCACTAGAGAGGACTGGTGGAATCCACTATACGCTCACGATAACTCAAAGGTTTTTGGCATTACTGGTCCAAATAACCCTAAAGCAATAGTCGCAATCAAAGTTGGAGGACTTGCTGCGCTCGCTGGAACCGTTCTTTGGGGAAGAGGTAGGCCAAACAAAACTATAGCCACTCTTGGAATTTTGGCATATGCTCACCCTACGCTAGGTTGGAATCAAGGCTTTTTCCAAGAGCCAGAAAGTTATGCTTTCCTCAAGAATGCTGGAAAAGCACTAGTTCACCTTGGCGCACTTTATGGTGGCTATAAGATTATTAGAATGGGAAAAGAGTGATATAATGTCTTACTTTGGAACCTCCGGCCCTAAGAGCAACTTTGCTCACTCTATTGCAGCAGGGTATGTTAGGAGAAACAATCTACAAAACGCTCGTAAAACGAGTGCATTTGGCAGCCTAGGAAGTGAACCACTTAAACTTAGCACCTTTAACACCAAGAAAGCGATTGATAACACCATCGCTACTAGAGGTGTCAATATCAGAGATAGAGCAAATAACTTCTATAATGATAAGTTCACAAAACCCTATGGTTCCCCAGCCGAACTTTACGACAAAGTAAGCAAGTGGAAACAACATGAAGAAGAGGTCGTCTTTGCTAAGAAGAAGAAACTTGAAGCAAAACAATCTATTGTCTCAGCCCTAATTGTAGATCTCCAGCATTTAGAAACTACGCACCGCGAAATTAAGGCAGAACTAGATAAGGCCGCATTTGGTAGATCAGAAGAAATTGATACTGCAAAAGTCACTACTCTTACTAACGAGATTAAGCAATATGCAAGTGGATACAATATCTTCAACTATGATCAAACCCATAGTGAATTAACTGTGGCTAAGGAAGCCGCACAAGATGAAAGAGATATAGCACAAAGAGAATACGATAATGCTACAGATGTTCTAGATAATGTTCACATGAAAGGTGTTGAAGATTGGATGGTTAGGGGGCCACTTATGCGAGAAAGCAAAACAGCACTTGTCATTAGCCCTGTAATGATTGGACTTGGAGTTCTTGGTATGGCTTACTTGATGAAGATAACCCAAACTTATCGACCACCCGCTGCAAGCGCAAACAAGGGTGCCGCATTCGCTGTATTTAGTTAAGGTGATAATATGAATAAGAAACAAAAGAAATATGTAATGGCTGGAATACTTGGATTAGGACTTTATTCGACATATAGAATGAGTCAATCTGGACTAGGTGCGTTAGGATTTTTGACACTTCCCTACGAATACGCCCCTAGTGCCCCTAGTTACTCCTATAGCCCTACACCTAGTTTTAACGAATACTCTTACAACCCCTATCCTGTAAAGTTCGCTTCCGATAACCGTAGCCCATTTGAAGAAGGATACTATGAAAGCCAGATTCCTTCCATGTCCTCTAAGATGGACGACGATGTATTCTTTAACATGGTTCGCCAAATTAGTGAAACAGATGGTAAAGAGATCATCCAAAACGCTACGGCATTCACTAACGAACCCACAATCATGCCAGGGGCTTCGCTTAAAGATCTTAGAAATGTCAAGAGTCAAGTTGCTAACGCTGCATCTTCCCCAAGAATAACTAGCGACCAAAAGGCATACTTAGGAATGATTGCTATGGCTCTATCCGAGAGGATTATTGCCCTAACACCTGTTGATGAAACCTCTGAAATCGGTGGGATCTTTTAAGTAGCGAAAGAAGGTGGTAGTTTTATGCCTAGTGGACTAGACGAAATCATCAAGTTTGAAAAAGGAAGCCCAACCGCCGAAATCATCGGCAAGACTTCCGTAAAAAGAAAAGACCTTCTAAGTAGGTTCTGGTATGGAAACGGCTCAAAGAAAAAAGGAGTCAAGTCCGCAACTGGTAATAGTATCTACAAGTTAGGAATCAATGGTGGCCCTGGTGATGTTGTCAAATACAAGAAAAAGGATGGCAAAATGGGAACTGCAAAAGGCGGTCAAGTTATCCACACTGGAGATAGCGATGTTTGGAATGACTTCGCTAACGGCAAGAATAAAATTGCCATGATGGAATTAATGACGCTTGCTTCGCAAGATATGATTTAATCATAGTGTCCATGACACTACTTGCCCTATTGTTCCTAGAGCGATAGCAAGACCCATCAACCATTGAGTTACTTTCCAACGGTAATCGACTTTTGCTGACATTTCTTCAATTGTTGAGCCGATCAGTTCTCGATCTTCGGCACTTAGGGCTAATGTCACTCGCAACTTCCCCGCCAAAATATCTGCGAAATCGAATTTTGCTTTCCTTTCTGTCTTTTCTTTACTTCTGCTACGCTCTTTGAATGTAGGTTGTTCCTTACTTACCATATCATTTCCTCCTTGAAAACTTCTTTTGCGTCTACAAAGATAAACGCCCCGTGAAGTTCTTCGGGATATTTGTCCAATTTCAAGTCCGTGAACATCTTCATTGTTTCCGAAGATAGGACTTCTATCATGGGTTTAACATGGGTTGGACAAACAATATCGGGAATACACCCGCACTTTAGCCTAACCTCTGTCCAGAACGGCACTCCTGCGGCTAGGAGAGCATTACAGCACTCAAAGATAGCACGCCTATGTTCGTCTGTATGTTCAGAGTTTAACCTAACGGTATTCATGGGATTCTTATACATAGGATCCACATAACTTCTAAAGAAGTCATTTACAATCTTCTGCTCATGACTTTTTAACTTCATCTAAATCTACTCCTACACCGTCAGCAAAGGCAGGCAAACACGCTTGAATTATCGCAGCGATTCGCTCTTTATCTTTACCTTCTTTTGTAAAATAATCGTGTATTCTTGTGACTAACCACTTAATAGATTCCTTATGATGATTGCACCACCATTCAGGCTCTCTTAACTCACCATCGGTGAGATTTCTAAACTTAGGCATTACTTTCGCCCACCTAATGTTCTAAGAATACCATAGATTTGTGCAGTATTTAGATTAACTCTTTTAGCAATCTCTGATACAGAAACAGACGCATTGTGTAGTCTAATAATCTCTTGAAGAACAGGATAGTTTTCATTTTGCACTAACTTTCCTTCTACATTATCATAACCAAACGGCGCAGCACCAGAAGATTTGTTGGATGCCTTTACACCATGTCTAATCTTTAGCGAAGTAACTCGCTTGTAGTAATGCTTGGCTTGTTTTAGTTTCTTTAGTTCAGGAATACCATTCTTGCGTGGATCATCATAATACTTTCCTTCTAGGATTCCTAGATAAGGTGCAAGAACACAATAAACAGGCAAATTAAGATCAAGAATAGCATCTAAATGCTCTTGAGTCAATTCTTCTATAGAGTAAAGGGCTATACCTGTTACTTTCTTTTTCAATGCCTTAGCATCTGCTAAAAGGTCGTTAATGCCATTAGGAACATGTGTCCATCCATCAGCATAGACTTCATCAATTCCCCAATCAATATCTTCTAAAGCGACTTGACAATAGTTTAGAATCGAATCAAAATCGTATTCTTTATCAGCAGGTTTTGACAAATAAAGTAGTTTCATCAACACCCACCCCACGATTTTTCTGTTTCTAAATACCAGCAATCATAGCAAAGATGACGGGATTGTCTAGGAGAAGTTATCTTAACTTCTTTACCACAACCAACACAAATCTTTGCCATAATCAAGCCTCTTTTCTTTTAGCACGAACTGCTCTAGCCTTACGCTTAGAAGCAAAACCTAGTGTCCACTTTGGTGCTTTCTTTCCATACTTTCGCTCTCTTCTCTTCATTGACATTCCTCCAAGTCATAGTTTATATCGCTACAGTCTTCACAAACCATTAGTTCTCCGTGTATAGAGTGGTCGTGCCATTCGTGTGTAATACTTAAACAGCATTCACATCGATCTTTCATATCAATAGCGGCAATTTTTACTTCTTTCATTCATATCACTCCACAAAGTCGGTAAGTTTGGTTTGTCCATCTTCTAGATCACTATGTTCATACTTAAT
>CEVZ01016173.1_pt1 | contig 11950 bp, 9 predicted proteins | sample 361371 | NCBI WGS metagenome assembly CEVZ01 (sample SAMEA2620217, study PRJEB7988) | marine metagenome | isolation source: saline water (ENVO:00002010), including
GGTACCGTCAATATCAGCATCCCCCGATATGTCTAAAGTGGCTGCATCAAGTTCACCTGTGAGCGTGACGTTTCTAAAACCTGTGATATCTTTGTCACTATCTACAATTACCGCTAGCGATGCAGACACTGTTCCAGCGGTTATACCGTCAAGGAGATTGAGTTCTGCCGCTGTAGAAGTAACACCATCAAGAATATTTAACTCTGCTGTCGTAGAGGTAACACCATCAAGAATGTTTAACTCAGCTGTCGTAGATGTAACACCATCAAGAATGTTTAACTCAGCGGCAGTAGACGTAATCGCAGTATTAGCCAACTTCAACCCAGCAACATCCAAAGAAGTGCCATCAAAAGTCATATTAGTAGAACCCGCCAACACACCACTATTGTTATACTGAACTTGTGTGTTAGCACCACCCACAGAAGACCCACCGCCACCAGCACTCTCACCATAAGGAGAGGGAGTAATAGCAACAGGATTACTAGAATTGCCTTCTAACAACCCCACAATAATAGTATCACCAACAGCAGGCTTGATACCATAATACGGTACGTCGCTATAAACCCCATTAGACCCTAATCGTGGTATGCGGACCTTTAAACTGCTTGCCGCCGCCTCAATTACTTCGGCACGGAAAATTCCCGCAGGGACCCCACCCGGATTGGAATATGATGTGTTAAAATTTCTTCGTGAACTCATGATGCCCTAATATCTGTTATTGGCGCAGAAACGTTTGTTAAGCCTTGCTCTTCTATTTTAGCCCATGTCTCAGGACCCACAATACCGTTAGATGTAAGTGAGTTGGCTGTCTGGAACTCTTTAACTTTAATTTCAGTATTGCTATCAAAAATGCCAGTTCTGCTCTCAACATCAATACCCACAGCTTGCTGTATTCTTTCTACACAAATTCCTGCAGATCCAGACTGGAATGTTTCAGTTGAACACACCATGTCAGAAGTTTCCAAAATTGAAGTCCCCGATATAGAAACTTGTGCAGTTGGCCCAATACCGTAGGCTACCTTATCTATAAAAAATAAATCTGAATAAGTAGGGAACGGCACCCTGTCATACGAAGTTACCATCTCTAAAGTTTCCGGATCGGCAACTTTTTTCTCTTTTATTTTGTAAAAAGCCGCACCTAATCCGGGGTATAGTTGTTCTGTGGTCGGGTTCTTATACACTGTCGCAGTAAAAGTTGCAGGCTTCTCAGTGTCTTGGCTTCGTTTCAAGTTAGCGGATAAGGTAAACACTGTGTCTGTTGAAAACGAACCGTCAGAAAGCGTTATGGCTTCTCTCCCCGGCACAGTCATCTGAATCAAGCCTTGTGCACCAACAATATATTCTTCTGAAGCAAAGAAAAGCGTTCCTTTTGCTTCAAAAAATCTAAACTCTAAATCTTTTGCCAATCTTTGAAGAACTTGATAGGTTGACTCCTCATTATTCTGATCTTGCTTTCTAGAGATCGTCCCATTGATCGGAGACGGCTCCCCGAAAAAAGAAAGCCCGTACTTTCTGGCAATTAAAGCAGCTAAGTCAGTAGGGGATATCGTTCCCCATGAATGTTGACCTTTAGCTCTTCTCATTCTTTCCATTGCTTTATTACGGCACGTTACTTGAATTGTGTCTCGGTTTTTGTGATTAAGAGTAACTGTGGCTATTTCATACAACATGTTATTAAATGCTACAGTTCGCTGAATTAGGAAATAATTAAGATCGTGCATTTTAAATTGTGGGTCATACACGGTAAAAGTAATAGAGCTTACACGGTCGGCTGTTAGCTCACAAGAAAAAGCTATTATGGAGTCTTTTATTTCTGCTAAAGCGCCATCGCCTACTTCGCCAACAATTAGCGAATCTAAGGTTACAGGCTTTAAATCTAACGTTTCTTCAGGCATATACTTATTCTACAGCATTAAGCTTATAGTTTCCAGCCCCAATTATTAACTAGTTACTTGGTTAAGAAGCAACGTTTGGAGAAATAAAACCAATTCTTTGCTTCATAGCATTCTCGTATGCCTGCCCATATGTTTCTGGATCATCTTGAGCAAGCTGCCACAATACAGCCATTCGGTCGTAATCTTCTCCTGTGGGGTCAAACTGAGAGTGAACCGTGTACCATGGAGGCTCGCCCTCTGGATCAGGAGGAGGGTCTCCCGGTTTTTGCACGGGAGGCGTATAGGGAATAACATCTAATTGCACTAATTGCTGTGTAAAGACAGGCTTTTCTCTTAAGGTAAGTGAAGCGTCAACCCTTACAGGCTCTCCTTCTGAGTTGCGGTATTTAACCGTATAGCTGAAATTGACCAAACAAACAGTAAACCCTAGTTTTGTAGTCCCATAAGTAAAAGTACAAGCGGCTCCAGAACCAGCGAGCATTTCCAATGTCTCCAACATGGGAATAACAGATATTGTTCCGCCTGACGCTTTATTTGATATTACGGCATTAAACGTAACACTCCTTAGCTTGGGAGCATCTACTTCTAATAGCGGCACTTTTCCCGGCCTAGCTATTTCTGCCATGTTCACTGCCATTCCGTCGTGTTTTAAATCTTTCGGGCCGAAAGGAAACTCAATAGAATCTGATATAGTTGAATCGTACCCAGATAAATCAGATGTGTCGTTTATGTGTCTTTTAAGTATTGCACGTTTTGGGGTAACGGACCTAAACGGTGAATTAACTACCGCATTGTCAGGTGTTATAAACGTGGTTAGAACCCTAGCCATTTTAGACTAGTCCTGTTAAAGCCGAGGTTACGGTTTGCGCTGTATTTCGGATTGATTCGGCTACTGTTGATATTGTTACTTCTGCTCCCCCAGCTTCCTGACCATTTATAATTACAACTGGATTCTGTGCCGCCTCTAAAATACCTTCTAACAATTGGTTACGCTTACCATCCATGTCGTCACTATCAAGCATCCACTGGTTCATAATTTCATTCAAAGCCTCATTGGCTGCTTCGTCGCCCGCTTCAGCTTTCGCCATAAGTGCTTCAATCCTATACTCATCAGAAGTCGTCACGTTATATTGTCTACCAGTATCGGAATAGGCGGCTCTGTGTGACTGAATGCCAAGTTCATCTAATTGCTCATCTGTAATTCGTCCACCCATGTTCTGTAAGAAATCTTGGTCTGTTCTTAAGTTAACTCCAGAGATCTGTTCTATCTGCTGTATTCTTCCAAAGGCATCTTGGGATTTGTCAGTTCCAGCTATCGCACGCCTTACTTGTTGCGTCTCCGTTATCTTGGCCTCAACAGCCTCAATGCCGCCAGTATCAAACGCTGCCTTCAACATGATAGAGTCCATGTTGTAACTCATACCCATATCTGCAAACATCTGTTGCTCAGCAACATTTACCGCTTCTAACGCAGCGTTCTTGTTTGTACCGAACACTCCAGCTTCAGCATGTTGTCTAACCTCTACAAGAGCAGACAAGCCCGCCATATCAGCCGACATGCCTCGTGAGATTTCATATCCAGCAAACTTACTTGTAAAGTCCTGTAAGTTGTTCATGTTGAAATCGCCCGCTAACGCATTCAGAGCAGCATCAGCAGAAAGCATGCTTTCATTTTGGCTCAACATAGACCCAGAGAAGTTTGGAGTGAAAGCTTGGTTCCTGTCTATCTCCCCCAAGTGTGAGGCTAACATTAGTCCACCCAGTACACCGCCACCGGATTGAAAGAAGTCTATACCATATAGTTTTTGACCTAGCTCTGTGGCTTCTTCGGCAGTTATTTCCAGCGACATTCCTAATTTTTCAAACGCAAGGTTTGTTTGTTCAGCGAACTTTGTAATGTGAGCTAGCCTGTTTTCCTCGGCCTTTAATATATCTTCCTGCAACGCTTCAAGTTCGCCTTCATCTACTGCTGTCTGTAAAGACTCATCTCGGTGCTTCTGTGTAGCGCCTTCAACGCCATGCTCCTCAAGGAAGCGTAAATATGCACGCATTTCCGGAGTGTCGCCTTCGCCCTTCCATTCTCCCTTATCATCAAAGCCAGCCTCAATCGCCGCCTCTAAAAGTTTGGCCTCTTGTGTTAGGATATTGAAATCGTCCACACCAAATGTTCCATCTGTAAACTTTTTCTCTCTTGCTTTATCACGGGATTCAAAAGCCTCTTCCATAGCCTTTCTAGAGTCGGCTTTAAACTTTTTATTACCGAAGTAAGCTAAAATACCTTCCGTCAAAAGAGCAGTCGCTATAATTGCAGCTCCAACAGGACCAGTTACAGTCAACCCCATCATACCAGCGCCCATTATACCCAAACCAGCACCCATGGCCATTTTACCAGAAAATCTACCCGTATTCCATGCCTCCATGCCGCCTTGAACAGCCATAGCGCCTCCAGCCACTGCGGTTGTTAATCCTCCGGCCATTCTGGCATATCTACCATACTTTACCGCATTGGTCAGTACTGGACCGTGCATGCCTTTGCCAAGAGCTTGCTGTCCTCTAGCAGGAGCATTCCACCACGCACGAGCTTTACCACCTAGATTTGCTGCATTCAAGCCCGTCGCTCTTCCCAAACCCCGAGCCATAGTACCTATACCAAACAATTTTGCTCCGGAAGCACCTGCGCCAGCAAACACCATCATGCCTAGCAAAGGGCCTAGCTTAGATAAAATGCCAATAACTTGACTAATAGCGCTAGCCAACATACCAATAAACGGAGCAACTGCATTGATCGCCTGCGCCACACTGTCTATAACCTCAGGCAACCTATCAAAAACAGGAGCTATCCTATTCCACAAATCAGAAATAGCTGGAATAAGTTTCGTAGTGATTGTGTCCATTGTTTGTACAATCATAGGGATTCTCTCAAAGAATCCTCTGTTACCCCCAGCAAATAAGTTCATCACGCCGCCGAACAAACGCCCTGACGCAGCACCAAACTCTTTAATTCCCTCAGCGTTATCAGTAAGTAGCTTAGAAAACTGTCTAAAAAGTCCAGACGAATTCGCATTAGACGCAGCCTTAAACATGTCAATAATAACATTAGCAGCAGGCTCAAACTGTACAAGCCAAGCGCCCATTCCTTGGAAAAAATTCTTTATGCTTCTGAAGAAGCCAACAAAGTTTTCACCCATTTCTTTAATGTTGTCCAAATGGTCAATAACATTTCTAGTTATCCACTTCATCATTCGGTCAAATATTGTGACCATCGTGGGTGCCATAGAATTAGCACCAAATTTTTGAATGATAGACTGAAGAACCAAAAAGTTATTAGTCAATATTTGATTGATTTGCATGAAAGCTTCACGCATTGGCTCCAGCATTGGAGCGCCCATATCAGCAAACATGGTTTTCATGCCAGCAAAACCAGTCTTAACGGTTCCAATAAAGGTGTTAGCCATTGTCTCGCCTGTGCTACCAAAACCAGCCTTAGTTGCGCCTCCAAGAGCAGAAGCTAATCCTTCAAAAGTAGTAGCACCAGACAAAGCATCTTTATTAACGCCCGCCAAGCCGCTCATAGCGTTCCTTGCCCCACTTACAGTCGTTTGACTTAACACAGCCGCAAGCGCTGCGGGATCAGCGCTACCAGCAGCGTTAATTAAAGCTGAAATAAAACTAGCACTATTTACACCTTTAAATCCGCCCTTAGCCTGTGCAGCAGCAACTTGTTGCGCTCCTTGACCGCCAAGAAGACCCATGTTTCTTGCACCCATACCACGGCTTATGCCTCTAGCACGACCCATTCCGACTGACTTTCCGCCCAAAAACGGAGTCATCTGTGCTTCTTGAAACTGGCGCATAGCAGCCGCAGCCGTAGCCAAACCAGCAGTAACTGTCGCAGCGGCCACAGAAACACCCTTCATGGCCACTGACCATACTTGTGCCGCAGCACGCCCAGTCAGCAACGCTAATTTAATCGCTAACAAACCAGCAGTAAATACCGCCATTTCAGCCGCCATGGCAATAAAGTTGACTTTCGTCATGGCTCCAAGGAGTTGGCCGAATCCCTTCGTAACACCCGCCATGCCCTTACCGAGTCTAGAGAATGCGCTGGTGGCTTTATCCATTTGGCCAGCGATACTTTTACGGCCTCTGCCCCCAACCCTATCTGAAACCTTTTCTAAAGATTTTAAGCGTTGTTCAAGGACCTTGATTTGCGCCGCAGCACCATCAGCGTCAATATTAACTTTAATTGAAACTGTAGACCGGGTGTCAGCCATGGGTTCTCCAAAGGGTAGGCAAAAATCTATTAATTATAATAGTATTCTACCGCACCTAAAGGCGCTTAGAAGCCACCTTGTGCTCTTCTCCGACGCTCCGCTTCTTCTTGATCCCTAGCCAAAGCCTGTGCGCAAGCGATACGGATTAACCATGTATCAAAATCCGAACTAAGGATTTCAATCGGGTCGGTATGAAAGGCTTCTCCAAGTCGGGCTGCTGATCTTATCCGGTGATCATGTGATAGGTGATCAACTAGCCCCTCGTAGGGTCCTCTGCGTCCACTTCATCACCGTAACCAGCATAATCAAGAATCTTGATAGCAACTGATTCTAGGTGAGGGTCAGTAGCGTAAAACGCACGAATAGCATCAGGAAGAGGGCGTGTAGTGTTCGTCATCTCCAAAATTTCTGGAGATGCAAAAGTAACAACATTGCCGTTAGCATCTTCAACAAGTTCTTCATTGAAATAAATGCCTTGAACTGTTTGACCTACAACATAACAAGAAAACTTAATAGAATCAAGTTCATCAGTCTTTCTGTTAGTTGAGTTTCTACGCCAAGACTTTAACTGCTCGTTAGTTATATTAGGTGAGAACCTAACAGTAACGCCAGCACGCTCAGGTACTTCCATTTCAATATCAGGCCTAGTAACCTCTTTAGAGATTTCTTCTTTCAACTGATCTAAAATTGATAATCTAGGTGCGCTTTTCTCTTTTGCTTGAGGCGCTGCAGAAGGTACGTTTATAGGCGCATCTCCTTCTGAAGCGTTTTGATTTGTTCGTGTATCCATACTTATATATTATCAAATACTAAGATGTGTGTCAACCAGTGCACACGAATTAGTCAGTTAATGCTGCCCAAGACTTTTTGCCTACAATACCATCAGCGACAAGACCATCGTCTTTTTGGAATCGCTTAACAGCACGTTGTGTGGCAGGACCAAAATCTCCGTCAATTCCTGTACGGTTCTTATGACGTGTTAGCTTATATCCCTGCGCAACAAGAAGTTTTTGCAGTAATTCAACAGCAGGTCCCTTGCTTCCACGACGGAGAACAAGTTTCATGCAGTCTTCAATAAACTTGAAAACACTCTTTTCGGGTTCAGCAACAGCTTTAGTGATTTTCTTCTCACCTGAAATAGCTGGAGCATCAAACCAAACAAATTTTCCACCAGAAACATATCCGGGCTGGTGATGCCACCACTCCGAAGGTACGGTTTTTTGAATACCATATTTTTTAGCTACAGCATTGACCTTATTGGTGCTCATGCCGCCGCCCCATTTGATTATTCTAAAGTCTACAGCATAGCCGTAAGACCCAAATGAAGGCTGAGCCATGTGATAACTGCCCTGAAACCCATTAGATTTTTTTCTATCTGGGTTGGCGGCCAGATTGAACCCCGGCTTTTTGCTAATGTAGCCATCATAAAGGCGCTTTTGCTGTGCGTAGGTACGAACACCAGATACAACAGCAACTTTTCCTTTTATCTCAGGATCGTTGAAAAACGCCTCTAGCCTATCTTTAAATCGTGGGTGTAGTTCGTCAAGACGAACCCATTTACTCGTGGTTGGAATAGCCATATCTCTTCTTTCCTTTAATTGTTTAAGCTACTACGGTGCCTTCAGTTGGTGTAATTTGCGAAACTGCAAATGTAAGCGAGAATGATGATGGGGCACCAGAAGATGCGTCACCATCAATGTCTGAAAGTCCTACTAGCAGGCAGCGTGGGTAAACACGCTCTGAACCAGAAACTTTTAGATCACAATCTAGCGTAAATATAGTCACGTCGTAGTATACACGTCCTACCATTTGACGCAGTTTTTCTAAAAATGTTAAGTCATACTGCTCATCATAGAATTTGCTTACAGTTATATCACCAATTTCTGAAGGGGCACATAGAACATCAGGGAAAGCATTGTTTCCGTCGTAGATTTTTTCTACAGCGGCACTAATTTCCCCACCACTTACAGTAGCAAAGTAATTAGTAGCCTGACCTGTTTGCATCTCTGGGCCTCTAATATGACCAGCGCCAGCTCCGGGCAAGTCTGAAGGCTCAATTGCGCCTACTATTTGTCTTTGAGTGGTTTTCATGTCTTATAATCTCCTTATAGAATTGGGGCCGTTAGGTTGCTCTTGGTTACTTCTACTTCAATAAGATCAGCAACACCAGAAACTCTTACACCAACCGAAGCTTTTACAAGTCCGGTAGCGAGTTGAGTATTTGGGTTGTTGGTAGAGTTAACTACTACAGAATAACCGGGGTCCACTAAATTACCATTGTCATCATACGCTTCATAAAGCCCACCAGCAATACGCATTGGATCAAGCCAAGCTTTTAATGATGCACGAATGCGTCCAAAAAGGTTTCCACGTCCATCAATTGTGTTGAACACAAATTGTTCCATGCGATCTTCACAACCATACACAATGTAATTGACTGTGTCACGCAATGTTATGAACCGCCAGTTAGCTTCATCGTTAGAAACTGAACGAGCGCCATAAACTCTAATCTGTCCACCAATTTTACGTAAACCATTTACTCTAGCTTCATCAAGCAAGTCACCTACGGCTGGAGTAACATCAGTTGCTAAATCTGTGATAGTTATCGCAGATGAAATCTGACCAGCGCCTGCACGCCATGGACCACCAGCAGCTTCAATCGCACGAGTACGTGCCGCCGCAACATAAGCAGTTGGGTCAATTGTAACAGTTGAAGTTAACGGTGTTGGTTCTACAGCAGAACCTGCTTCATTCAAAGAAGCAAGTTCAGAACTTGCAGGTGCTGGAACCTTAACATGTGGGAAATAGAACCCCATGTGGCTTGCGCCAGCATTTGAGTAATATGCAGAAGCCGCAGTTTTAGCTTGAGCGGCTGTTTGCGTAGAACCAAATCCACAAATCGCTATTCGGTTGTTAGCCTGAGCGTGTGCAACAAGGCCATTCCAAATTGTTGTTCCAGTACGACCCGGCAAAGAAACAGCGCCTGACTTGTATGAACGAGAAAGTAAATCAAGTGCAGTTACTGCTTCAGCGTCTGTAAGAGGGTTGTTTCCGTTTGCCCCACTCGCTAAAGATGTTTTAGCAACAACAGCAGGGTTAGCCGATGAAGTTGTATCATCAGACGCAACAATCAAATAGTTAACTGATGATGTAGTGTTGATAAGATTTATACAATCTGTAACATCTGTACAGTCACGAGTTGTTAGCAAAAGAACATCGTTTAAATAAATTTTTACTCTGAATCCAGCGACGTCAGCGGCAACAACTTGTACAGCAAGTTTGTTACCCCATTGCCCTGCATTCTTGGCAGTGAATGTGATTGTATCATTACCTGAAGCGTCATCAAGTGTTTTTGTGGCAGTAGCGCTAGATGCACCAAGAGCACGTTGAACATAGCAACGTGTACCACCCTCATCAAAATATGTCTTTACATACTGATAAAGGTTACCAGCTTGATAATCTCCGTAGTATTTTACATAATCGCTAAAGCTACGACATAGTGTTGGCACGGCTAGGTCTCCGCGCTCAGTCTCCCCAGCGACAAACCATTGCCCTGCCACAATATCTCCGGTACCCACAGGTCCTGTGCGCACCGCAGTGGTGACATTAATTCCTGGCATTTCTAGCCTCCAATTTTACTAGTTATCAATACGGTATTGAAATTATGCTCTGTCTCTAAAAGCCAAAGCGTTTGTACTAACGTTATATTACCATACGACCAACTAACGCCGATGGAACTTCGTAAGTCCTTATGGGTTTAGTATATCATTTATTTTGATTTGTTTGTACATCTTTAGGCGTGGCTTTTTCTATTATCTCTTCAATAAAGTCTACACTTTGACGAGTTTCGGCATCACGTAACATTGCATATACACGGCGCATGTCTTCTACTTGCCCCTCTTGATCACCTCTGGGGTCTGAATCTTCTGACCCTGTCCGAATAGTTTGAAAAATTTCCATCAATCTACCGATTGTATCATAATTAACCAAGTTGCCTGTTTTTTCAGGAAACTCAATAATATATGTCCTGTAAGCCCCAATCAGCTTATCATTCTTCGTCATTTGTTTCCTTATATGCATCAGGGAAAAGGCGCTGATTAAGCGATACCCTTTCTTCATACACGCCATCAGCGTTTCTTTGCATTATACGATAAGGTCTAGATACACTACTCCTAGCATTTTCTAGTATGTAATTGAAAAAACTATTAAACTCTTCATTGTCTGTAGTAGCTTTAAATTCATCTGAGTTTTTATCTGCCATAATTGTCTCCTTGTGCCTAGTTTACCGCATACATGGTGTCTTGTCAATATCAATCTAGTTGGTGAATCCGTATGTCCCAGAACGGAGCCGTTCTTGGGCGGCACGAACTTCATCTTCTGTCATGCCCAAAGAGGCAGCTATTTCTTCAAGAGAATCTCCGCTCTTCATTCTTGCCCATATATTTCTATCTACCCGCAGTCTAGTCATCTTTTCGTACTGTTCTTTTTGCTCTTCGCTAAGATTTTCAATTTCTTCAGCTACACGTGTAGCTCTCCCAGTTCTCTCAACAGAAGGAGGAGGCGGTTTGCGCATTCGGTCAGGAGGACCGTTCCTAGATCTATAATCCTGATTACGTAAAAGATTTTCCGCACGAAGATCAGCTTCACGTTTCCTACGTGCTTTTCTTTCCTTCATCCTCTCAACTTCATCACGATCGGGATACAATCTCTCACGGTAACCCCCACCAATTTCATACTCTCCTCTATACTTCTCTTGGGAAGTCAACGTCAAATTATCTCGCCGTTGAGGAGGTTTCGTTGTGGTCATGTTGCCCCTCTCATCAAAGCTCACACCTCGTAACTCATTATCTCTATCCCAAACTTCTTGTAAGCCAGAGGATCTTCCGAATTCATTATAAGGCTCTAAACCTCTTTCTAGTCTTTCTCGTCTGTAACGAGGATGTTCTTCGCCGCCTCTAAACTGGTACCTATCGTTTACATGTTTACGAACCATTTCTAAATGCTCGGTGTACTCATCTCGGTCCATATCAAATAAACCATCATCACGCACGCCTCTAACAAAACCATGCCCACGTTCACCTTCAGCAGGCACGTTCCATTCTAAAGATACCAAATAATTTTCTACCTCTGAATCAGACCAATTTGTTAAATCTTCTGAAGTCGGGTTGTCACGTAATCTCCTCTTACGGTCATTAAATCTTAAGCTAATTAAAGGAGATTTTTCGTTTCCGAAAACAGCATTCTGAAGTCCGAATGCGTCACGAGTGCCTTCCTCTCTAAGGTTAGCATCCTCAACCCACTGACTGAAAATCACTGGTTCAGGGAGAATAGGCCCAGCATCAGTGTAGTACATGGTACCGTCAAGCCATTCGTCCCTTGTGCCAGCGCTTATGTGAGATCCGGAAGGTCTATTCGTTTCATCATAAGCAGAAGATAGCGCACGCTCCCTTAACTTATACTTGCGATCGCCTATTCTAGGTATTTTATCTGGATCTTTAGAAAATCCTAAATCATCTAATCTTCGCTCTTCACGAGTTTGTTCTGGGATAGTGTCACGAACTGGGTCAAACGCTGGAGGTGGCGGAAAGCGACTTTCACGTCTCCTAGGTGGCGGAGGAGGGCTCGGACGACGATCTGCTTCAGGAATACCTGAAGGGGTAGGAGCCACAGATCCCGGCGGAGGTGGTGGCGGTGGTGGGGGCGGTGTTTCTCTTTCCACTCTAGGCGGTGGGCCAGAAACTCGTGGTGGCGGTGGGGGAGGGCCATCTGAATCAGGGGCGG
>CEVZ01026285.1_pt1 | contig 11942 bp, 14 predicted proteins | sample 361371 | NCBI WGS metagenome assembly CEVZ01 (sample SAMEA2620217, study PRJEB7988) | marine metagenome | isolation source: saline water (ENVO:00002010), including
TGGATAATTCCAGAGTCAGCTTCACAAACCGGAACTATCGCGTTGACTATTCGATTTGCCGCAGTGAAATTACCTCCAGATGCAGCACCAGGGTCGAGGGCATCTTCGCCGTGGACAGAAACTGTTAAACACGGATCCCCAGTGATGATTACATTATGAAAACCACCCTCTGGACTATTTTTCGGCCATTCGGGGGCACAATCGTCATCAATTCTTGTTACATGCTCTATGACTAAGAGGGGTTTGCCGTTGACTATCCCTTTGACCTCAAAACGAAGGGCACCTTGAGTTCCGGTTTCAAAATCACCCATTCCTTCAACAAAAACATCTTTCTCAAGAGGTCGTTTGTCAACCTCAGTAATAATTTCTTCGAGTTCAACTTTGAACCCGTCTGCTAAAACTCTGATCATAGGAGCCCAGACTTGCATGAGAGCCCAATCGGTGAGGATGGGTGCATCGTAGTCCATGGGTTGACCGAAACCGCATAAGAATCTAACAGCGTCTGGCTGGTCGTAACCGGCGTAGTTGGCAATTTCCTGTGCGCGCACTTCGGTGATGTTTGATCCCATGCTTGCTAAAAAAATAGGAAGCACATCGATTATCCAACCAGGATCAATTCCAGAAACAAAAATAGAAGACCCACCTACTTCACACGCTTCAAGAACCTGAGAACGCATAGGCTCAGGAGTAGAAGGCGGGTGAAGCAAAGGATGAAAACTAGTCGACACAACATTCGTGCCAGATCTGAGTACAGGAATAATCTCAGAAAGCGAGTCGTCGGGACGGAAATCAGCATTCACGGTGTAAACAACTGCATCAACATCAGGTGATTCAGCAATCCCAATGTCATTAGTGGCGACGACTCCCAATTCACCTATACCAGCGATGCTTCCAGCATCAACTCCAATTTTGGAATCATTATGAACAATCACACCGCTTAGGTTCAATTTTTCATGAGAGGCTACTGCTCTTATTGCTAGCCTGCCGACATTTCCAGTTCCCCAAACAACCACATTCCTAATCATTTTTCCCCAATCTTGCTGTTTTGCGTGAAATACCATGGTAAGGGGATCCGGCACTTTGATACCTTTCATAAAGATCAAAAAACTCTTCCCCAAAAGGATTGCCGCCACGAAGAGGCATGGCCGCTCTTGCGATCGTGAAATCCAACGGAGCTAACTCTTCGGCCCTATCGAAGTGGCGATCAGAAACTTCATTTAATCCTTTTCTTAATGTGTTCACAGCAATCCGAAAATGAAGACGAGCTTTAATTTCATCTACATTGAAGTCATCTACCACATAGTTGGCATCTTCAGGTAGTTCATTATCTCTAACCCATGCTTTCACCTGATCCATATGATCGACACATGAAATACCAGTCAGTTCAGAGAAAGTATCAGTGCCGAATTCACCTGCATTTGGTCGTACAATTTTGTCATTCTCATCAACCCAAATAACAGTTGGAACATTGCTCACCGCATAGAGGTCACTGAAAAGATGATCAGCATCAATAAGAACAGGATAAGTGGCTTCTTTTGCTAGTTCTCTAACGGCCTCAACGTTTTCGTCTATAGCAACTGCTATCACAACGAAATTTTCGTCTTTTAAATCTTCGAACAGTATCTGCCAACCTGGCAGATCAAAAGCACATCCTCACCAACTAGAAAAAGCCACAAGCAACTTTTTCTTATCACTCCACTCAGAAAGGAAGCGCACATTTCCATCAATGTCAGGAAGTTTTATATCTGGGGCTTTTTTATCTGAGAGAGCTGAAGCTCTAAGAGCAGAAAAAGTGTCAATCGCAAGAAAGTTGGATTCGTAATCTAAAACAGTCGAAAAGCCAAGCGTTTCTGCGAGTTGTAAAAGGTCGAAAAATTCTGATCCCACATGATCGTCTGACACCGAAAAAGGAACACACACATTGTCTTTGCAGAGTCCTTCAGCTTTAAGTTCCCAACCTAAAATTCTCTTAATGTCATCTTGGTTGATAAGAGGTTTGCCGTCCTTCCATAAAACTTCAATTTCCGAAGCGTCATCTGACAGAATGGTCAAATTCTTTTTATCTAATTGGTTCATTTTTCCTCTCTGCTGGGTATTTATTGAGATGCTCTTACATCCTCAAATCTATCTACAGAACGAAGCGCAGGGAAAAGCCGCCACCACAATATGACAACTAGAAGAGTTCCCACACCTCCAAAAAGTATCGCTCCCACCAAACCTAATAATGCCGCCGCAACACCAGATTCCGCAGCTCCTAGTTCGTTTGAAGCGCCTATGAAAACACTTTCGACGGCAAGGACACGACCCCTCATTTGTTCTGGTGTGGCGAGAGGAACAAGACTGGCGCGAATAAACATTGAGACAGCATCAGCTGACGCTGCAATGAATAAAAGAATGAAGGCAACAGCGAAACTTTGAGTCATAGCGAGCGCTATAGTTGCCAAACCAAAAATTCCAACCATATGGATGAGTCGTCTACCCACGTTTCGTTTCAACGGTTTGAAGGAAAGGGATAGCATTGTTATCCCCGCACCAATCCCAACTGATGCACGCAACCATCCGAGACCCACCGCTCCAACTCCTAAACGTTCTTCGGCGATAGCAGGTAACAAGGCAATCACCCCTCCGAAAAGCACGGCAAAAAGGTCAAGACTGATTGCACCAAAAAGGATCGGTGTTCTTCTGATGAAACGCAAACCTTCAAAAGCATCTTTTATAACTTGGCTAGTTCCAGTTGGCTTATATTGCATGACTTGAGGTTTAGGGACCAAAGACAGGAGTGTTATTCCGATAGTAATTCCTATTGCTGCGGTTAAATAGGGGAGAGCTATATCGGCTACAAAAACAAAACTAAAAATAATCGGTCCAGCAACAGTTCCAGCCATGAAAGATACGGCTTTCAACGCTACAACTCGTTCTATGGTTCCAGATGGAGCCAAATCAATTGGAAGTGCACGATTAGCTGGCATTGCGAAAGACCTAAAGACACTGAATAGAAGAATCAAAGCAAAAATTGGTTTCAAGGAAGTTGGGTCAGTCCGGATGTATAGGAATAGAAGAACTGAGACCGCTACCTCACCGAAAAGGGCAATTGCAAGCACACGCCTTCTGTCAAATCGATCAGCTATTGAACCGGTTATTGGCGCCAACAAAGCAACTGGTAAAAATTCGGCTACGCCTATTAGGCCCAAATCAAGTTCGTTCCCTGTCATGTCCCAAACCTGTTTGCCAATGATTGTGATTTGGCCAATTTGCGACATAGAGGCAAAGAATGCAGAAACCATTAATGCATAGATACCGAAAGGTATTTTCGGACTTTGCGACTGTTCCATCAGTACGTTAATTAGCTAGAAGCTAGCGCAGCATGGGTTGCCATAAGAGTGCGGCCTGCTCTCATATCGTGTTGGAGACTTGGAGCCATACGATTCATCACATACGCAAAAGACATTCTTGCATCTACATCGATCACTGCGAGAGAACCTCCCCATCCACCCCAAAAACATGCATTTTCATTTGGACTGATAGGCATCAAGTCACTTCTTAAACCAAATCCCATTCCATGTCGAATGGGAACACCAAGAATTAGATCGGTGTCGTCAGTTTGGATTTCAAAAATTCTCTTCACGGTGTCAGGAGAAAGAAGTTCAAATTCATCAGAAGCTCCATTACAAGCGATCAAATTATGAATGAATGCAACTGATCTTGCATTCCCATGTCCATTTGCGGCTGGGAACTCAGACTTCCTCCAACGGTCAGAGTTGGCTATTTTCGCACCTAACCTGCCATGTTGTTCAACACGTTCAACGAAATGATGGGGAGTCTCATCTGTTAGCACCACGGGCCCGTCAACAGCGGAAGTGTCTAAAAGAGCAACTCGATCGAAATGTTTCTCACTCAGGCCGATATGAAAATCTGCGCCGATCTTCTCGGCAACTTCCTCTCTAAAGAAATTGCCCAAAGTTCTGCCATCTACTCGCCTTACAACTTCTCCAAGTAGCCAACCTTGAGTCATCGGATGATAGCCCGAAACGCTACCCGGGTCCCACCAAGTTGCTTGAGAAGCAAGTCGATTGCAAGTGTAATCCCAATCAAAAAGTTGATCTTCAGTAATAGGGGAATCAAAACCGGGTAATCCAGCAGAATGAGAAAGTAGATGAGAAATTAACACATTCTCTTTGCCATTTTGAGCGAAGATATCCCAATATTTATAAACAGGGGACTCGAGGTCAATTAAACCGCGGTCATAAAGCATTAAAGTGCAAATTGCAGCCATTGTTTTTGTAGTGGACCAGACATTTACAATGGTGTCCTTTTCCCACAGGGTATTTTTTTCAAAGTCGGCAATGCCACCCCAGATGTCGACAACAACTTGACCATCTACAAAAACCGCACAGCAAGCACCCAAATCCCCTTCTTCAAAGTTTTTTTCAAAAGCGTCCACAACTTGTGCAAAAGCCGGATCGTAATTTCCGCATATTTCTGTCATAAAAATAATCTTCGGTCAGGGGACGAGTGACGCAGTTTTAGAAAACCGTGACTAGCGAAGTCTAATTTCAAAGCCGTTAAATATCTTAATTCACTCAATAAGTTTCTCAAGAACTGTATCTATATCTAACTGGTCTTCCGAAAAATCTTTAAATTTGCTCAAACGTGCATAGATTTCAGCAGCGGCTTCCCAGAAGGCGCTAGGAATATTTTCAGCTTCAAAAGTTTTAGAGATTTCTTGCATTTCTGAGACAAATCTCCATGCTTTAGGTGAATTAAGAGATGCTGATAACAAGGTCAACGATTCAGCACTGGGTTGGGACAATTTCCATTCCTCTATGAGTTCTTTTTCCACACCACTACTTTTTGCCATCGCTCTGACAGCAAGAATTAAAGCACTAGAACCTTTGGTCCAAGCTCCGTAAGCTATTTTTAAAGACGCTGCTTTACCTATTTCACTTCCGATTGAGCGAACATCCAGAAGTCCGTTTGAAAAAAAATCTTCAACCTCTTCAGACCTTTCGCCCGAAACGTACATACGCGTAGACCCTTCAAAATTAGCAGGCGGACCAACAATCCCAGCGTCTACGAAATCTATATTATTTTTATTCAAAATTTCAGAAATCAATTTTTTTGTTTCAGGGGATCCAGCATTTGCATCTACATACAGGCCTTTAAAATTAGTTGCGCTCACACTGGTCGCTGTTTCTATGGCCACCTGAGGGGGGCAGATTGAAAAAATTACGTCGCTTTCAGCAAGTTCAGAAAGTTTTTCAACATCTTTGAGTTTGAGTGACTCTGCCCGTTTTTTAGTTTTATCAGATCTGCCATCTGAAACCCACAAAACACTGTGACCCGATTGAACTGCAGCCGCAGCAACCGAAATACCCATTTCTCCCGGATGGAGAATTGATGCAATCAAATTTTTCCTCCAATGGCTATCAAATAGACAGTAGCCAAAAAACTTATACAACTATGACAGTGGTAACAAGTAATGTGAAGGTATGAAAGCCCCGGAAAACATTGTGTGTGTTGATTGTGGGGGGAACTGCAAACTGTTGATCAATCCAGAAAGTGAAGTAGAGCCTGGTGATGTAGTGGCATACAGGTGCATAGAGTGTTTGGACCGTTGGGATGTGGTCATGGAGCAAGATGATGATTAGTTATGAAAAATCACACTCCTAATCGATTTAAGAAATGAGTTATTTCTTGCCAAACTCAAAATAGTTTCCGTGTCTGATTTTGGGCGTGCTCTTATTCAAGTAACAAACTGAACTTGTCAAGACAGAGATTTTGTATTGGTTAAGGGAACGAAATTAAGAGTTAACTCAGATTTTATTTACGTTTAAGGCTTCAGGGCCTTTTTTACCTTCACCGATTTCAAACTCAACGGTTTGACCCTCATCAAGAGTTTTGTATCCATCACCTTCAATGTTTGAGTAGTGAACAAAAATGTCCTCTCCCTCATCAACAGAAATGAAGCCGAATCCTTTTTCGTTGAGAAAAAATTTCACAGTGCCTGTAGGCATACTTTTATTTCCTTACATTTATTAACTCATGTCTAATGACACGATGTTATTAGTGTACGAGAGAATAAGGAATTTCGGTAAAAGTCTTAAATCATTCTGATTAATAGCTTTTAATTAACACTATTCAGATAGTGTTAATGGTGTAGGTGGGGGAAATGCCTGAAGAGAAATTTTTAAGTCAAACTTACAAACTTGAAAGCAATGAGGAAACTTTTGCTCATTACGAGGCTTGGGCTGAAACCTATGATGAAGAAATCACTGCAAACAAATATGCCCAGCCTGAACGGTGTGCTGCCGCATTAGCCAGCTATTCTCCAACAGAAGCAATCAAAATATTAGACATTGGTTGTGGAAGTGGACTATCAGGAATAGCGCTTAAAGATTACGGATTCAAAAATATCGATGGATGTGATTTTTCCCCAGCGATGCTCGAAAAAGCTAAAAAGACAGATGTTTATCAAAAACTGTTTCTGGCGGATATAAACGAATCTCTGGGAGTCGAAGCAGAAATTTATGATTCTATTTCAGCTGTTGGAGTTCTAGCATTTGCTCATGTAAGAACTGAAGCCCTACGTGAGATGTTGAGAATTTTGAAACATCAAGGCTTGCTAGTTATTGGTTTAAATGAGCATTACTGGGAAGGTGATTCTGTCGGTGAAAAAATCAATGAGCTTGCCGAGGATGGTGCAATAGAGGTTCTTTTTCAAGAGTATGGTGATCACCTTCCAGAAGCTGGTATAGGTGGCTGGGTTACAGTTCTGAAGAAAATATAGATTTTACAATTCACCTCATGAACGATACATCCTGTCCTAATTGCGGTGAGGAAGAAAATCTTTCGGGTGATTCAAAAGAAACAGATAGAAAAGAGTCAATAACTGTAACTTGTGGCGAGTGTGGAGTTGAATGGGAGAGGGATCTCAAACCACAATGTTCTAAGTGTGGAACAAGAGATTTGCGAGTGGCGGTACGTTCAATAGTAGATAAATCTCGTGGAACGCAACTTTCAATACAGTCTCTTAGTGTTGTTTACCTATGTCCTGCTTGTGACAAGGAAGAAGTGGCTGCATGGAATCAATCGAACACTCCGCTACCACCGATTGAACTACCGTATGACGTTGAATAGTTCAAAGTAGGGTCATTGGATGAGTTCTTTTTACGGTTTTGTCAGACCTTTAATTGGCGGGATTGTAAGGACGACCTCAGAACTGTTCACCCGCATGGCGGTAATTGGACCGAAAGATATTAGGGCTAAAAGATTCGGAAAATTCGGACAAGGTTCAAGCATTTCTTGGCCAACCGGATCAGGTTTCGGAGAAAAGTGGATATGGATAGGAAAAGATGTCCTAATCGCGGCACATGTAACCCTTTCAGCTGGAATGGGTCCAGGGCAGGAAATGGTGACGAATCCTGTCGTGCGAATCGGAGACCGTTGCCTGATAGGAAGAGGCACGTCGATAATTGGACACTTGGCCATAGAAATAGGTAGTGACGTTTTCACCGGAATGAACGTTTACATAACAGACCAGAACCATGGTTATAAAGAACTTGACATCCCAATCGGTAAACAGTTGCCTAATGAACAGGCTGTGGAAATAGGCAAAGGCAGTTGGATTGGATCTGGAGCAATAATTCTTCCTGGTTCAAAAATAGGAGAGCATGTAGTTATCGGTGCAAATTCTGTAGTGACCGGTGAAATACCCTCTCATTCAGTTGCAGTTGGAAGTCCAGCGAGAGTGGTACGTCAATATGACGGCAACTCTTGGGAGCGCGTAAAGAATGAAGGTCCGACATTCAAGTAGATGTTTGAACAGAATTCTTACTCTTGTCAATTAGACCAAAAGTTAATAGAAGACTGACGAGTGAAGTTATCACTATAAATCCCACACCTCTTTGGTACAGGGCAGCGGTTGGCTGGTCTGTACCACTGAAAGTAAGGGTGGCAGCTAAGGCGATTCCAAAAGCAGATCCGACACGTTGAATCGAATTGACAAAGGCCAAAGCAGAACCTATACGATCCGGTTGAACATTTTGAGACGCTGAAACAGACAGCAACTGCCAAATAGTGCCCATGCCAAAACCGGCACAAGAAACTGTTAGCAGAAGAGAAATGAGCGATTCTTTCTCATCAGCAAAAATCCAAAACTGTAAAAATCCGAGTGTGTAGATGAACACACCGCAAAAGATCACAGGGAAGTGTCCATACTTGTCTGCCATTCGACCAGCGGGTATCGAAATTGCAGTAACCATTCCAGGCATGACAGTCAGTAAGATGCTCGCTTTTATCAAACCGAAATCCCAAATATCAGTTAAGAAAAGTAAAAGAACTAACCAATGGGAGAAAAAAGTAGACGCGATAGTGAAAGCCAAAAGAGAAGTGAATTTATATTTACGTCTTTTAAAAAGTGGCAAAGGTATCTGCGGGTCATCGCTAATTTTTGATCGACGTAATACCATTAGCGTCAAAAAAAGCGAGATAAGCACCGTTCCTAGAAAATTTCTAGAAAGCCAACCCCATTCATCAGCTTTTGATAAAGAGAAAACTAGAAAGCCGACTGCCAAAACGGCAAGTGTTGAATCTACAAAATCAATTTCTCTTCTTTTATTTCTTCCAGGTATCTCTGCGTCTTTCCAGGAAAGAAATGCAGCCAAAATGGCAATAGGTATTTGTGAAAAATAGCCAAATCTCCATGAGAAAGAATCAATGAGAAGAGTTATAACGATAGGTCCCGTTACCCCAGACATGCCAACAAAAACCCCTACGCGCGCCAAAGCCATATTTTCTGAACCAGGGTCAGCTTTCGCCACGATTATTGCGGCTGCTAAAGGCGAAATAATGGCTAATGACACGGCAGTTAAACCCCGGAAGAGGATTAGTACCCATAGGTTAGGTGAAAGAGCGCAACAGAGACTAGTGAAGGCAAAAAACAGCATTCCCCATTTGTAGAGCGACTGGTATCCATATTTTTCACCTAAACGACCACCCTGTAGAAGGAGTGAAGAACTGATAACTCCTGTGATGGTTAGTATCCATGCCGCATCAGTGGTATCCCCTGATGCTAAAACATCTCGAATTTCAGGAAATAGGAAAAACATCGTGGTTGCTTCCCAACCGGACACAAAACCGCAAAGGCTCGCGCCTACCATTACTCGCCGTTGGTTTGTCATCAACTATGAAGATTCGTTCATGGTTTCAAGCATTGCAGACATTTGTTCCTGTATTTTTTCAACTGCTTTTAGGGAACGTATCATCACTTTGAACTCAGTTATAAGACTATTTTTGTCACATGTAATTATGTCAACACCGTTAATTTCGACTCCATCGATAATTGTTACGAATTCGAGAGCTGCATGATTTCCGTCGAGAATATATTTTGTGTACTTGAAAGATCCAGAACCTGTTGATGAATCTTTATTTTCTTGATTGTCTTCGTCACCTGGAAAAACTTTATAAGCGGCATTTAAATAAAGCTTTGTCATTTCTCGACCCTTTAGGGGTTTGAAAACAACGGGGGACAAGAAAACACATTCCTCATGCAGAAGATCATCAAGCTCTAAATCACTACGCAGGAATGCATGCCAGTTCTCAATAGTTTTTTCAATCATTTTTTTACCGGTTTATTTTCAGACTTGTTATGTTCATTAATGAATCTAACAGCCTCTTTTAATGACTTCTTTCCCTCGGGGATGAATCCACCGAAAAGTGGATACACATGCCATAACCCTTTTGCGATTTCAATTTCGACTTTAACTCCGACTTTCGAAGCAAGGTCGGCCAACCTTTCAGAATCAGATAAAAGCAACTCTTCGTCCCCAACCTGAATGAGCATCGGAGGAAGGTCTTTCAAATCAGCAAAAAGAGGAGATATGCCGGGATTGCTGGCATCTTCGTCGCCTCTGTAACGGTCAGCTGCTGTACGAATCCAATCTGGAGCGAGCATCACATCCACTCCACCTTTTGTTTTCATGGACTCTCCGGAATGTGTCAAATCCAACCAAGGCGAAATCAGATAAAGACAACTAGGTGAAAGACTGTGGTTGTCACGTAGAGAAACAGCCGTGGCGAGTGTCGCTCCGCCACCAGCAGAATCGCCAGCAACGGCAATTGTGTCACCAGTCTCATCTTTTAACGCTAAATAAGCAGTAACACAATCTTCAATACCGGCGGGGTAGGGGTTTTCTGGAGCTAAACGGTAATCAACTGCAGTTACAACAGTGTTTGTCATATTAGAAATAAGGCCTACTGGGGAACGATATATCTCCGGTGAACCCATCATGTAGCCACCACCATGCAAGTAGAGGATATGGGAATCTGGTTCCGGGTTTCGAGGAGTGAAACGTAAAGAAGTTATACCTCCGAGAGTTATTTCCTCACAGGAAACTGTTCTTGGGGGAGGGTATCTAGTGATTTTTTTAAAGTTTTCTCTATCCTCCTCTAGAGTTCGTTCCTCTGTCGGTTTCGCGCGTCTCATAATTAAACGCAGACCTCGTGCTCTCAGACTTAACACTATGGCTCCTCAAAAAATGTTGAACGTTTTACTTCAGCGATTTGAATAGTGTATTTGCTGTACCAGCCGCCTCTGCCTTTTGACTGCGCAACCTGATGCTCGAGATCTTCACGCCAAGCCTTAATAGAATCCTCAGATTTCCAATAACAGACAGTTATCCCGTACCCTTCTTCATCACGGGCAGAATGCATACCCATGAAACCATCGTATTTCTCGACCAATTCCGCCATCAGGTCAGAAGCTTCCTCATACCCTTCAAGGTCTTTACCAAGCTGAGTCGTGAAAATAGTAGCAAGGTAAGGTGGTTTCCAGTCTGGATGTTGCTGGATGATTGAGTCCATAGACAATTTTTACATCAAAAAAGTTAGATGAACGAGGTCGGCCTTAGTTGTTTAAAACTGAATCTAAAAAACGCCATTCTCTGTTATTAGTGTTTTGCACTACTTCAAAACGGAACCAGTTTTCCCAAGCGAAAACGAAATCAGGATTAGAAGGATTCAAATCGGCACGTGCACAGTTGTGGTGGAAACTTCCATCCAGAATGCTTTCATGTGAAAGCCAACCTTTTTCAACCATAAGACGAACCATAACCGCTGCCCTCGTAGCAATTCCTTCTCCTGTCACGTCATTTGTGCCAGTGCTTTCTATTGAGCCTCCAGCTTCTCTCATCAATGAATCTGCCGGACTTCCATAATCAAGACGGCCATAGTTTCGTCGGTCCTCATCCGTGTATATTTCGTCTGCTGTGAAGTAAGTAAAGTAATCGGCCGCACCTTCTACAACAGCATGTACATGTTCGCCACGACCCTGGCGGTCAATAATGTCATTACATTCACTTTCAATATCACGTTGGAAAGCATGATAAAGCTCGTGAAGTAGAAAATTTTGAAGATCCCAAGTGGGCATATCATCTCTCCATGCCATCATAACGAAACGTGTTTCTTCACAAAGACCCCGTTGAGTCGAAACATCACCACCGTTTTCCAACCATAAACGATAGTTTTCGAGTTCTTCGTTCCGGTGGTCTCTCTCTTGGCTACTGCCCATACAGGGGTCATTTAGCATCCACTCTTCTATTTGAGTTATAAGAAGATTAATTTCAGACTGTGAAAGTAGGACTTCGTGAGTTCCAAATGGCATGCCAGGAATTTCGCCTCCTGTTGACTCACCAATGTTGTATCCAACAACCAGAATATTTGCAGTTCTTTCAGCCATTTTGCTTGATGCGAAGTTAGCCCAATTTTTAAGATCAGAAGTCGGAGTAGCGCTCAAGTTGATTAAATCTATTTTCGGGTCATCCGAGTAAAGATCCCCATTGACTGACACCAGCGTAGTCGTCGTTGGTGCAGCGGTGGTTGTGGTCGCCGTAGCGGGCGTAGTGGTAGTAGTTGTTGGTGCAGCGGTGGTCGTGGTTGCTGTTGCG
>CEVZ01124024.1_pt1 | contig 11928 bp, 5 predicted proteins | sample 361371 | NCBI WGS metagenome assembly CEVZ01 (sample SAMEA2620217, study PRJEB7988) | marine metagenome | isolation source: saline water (ENVO:00002010), including
CGGAGGTGGAGGCGCAAGCCCAGCAGACGGAGGCGGAGGCCCACCTTCCAGCCCACTACCATTCCCCGGCACGGGCGGAGTCCCCGGTTTAGAACCTGAAAAGGGTAACGATCAGGCTGGTTTCGGACAACCTTCTGGTGATATGTCTGGTGGAGGACAAGGGCAAGGCCAAGGCTCAGGCGAAGCGTCTGGTAGCGGAGAAGGCTCGCAAGGCTCGGGGGAAAGTGGTGGAGGAGAAGCCTCTGGAAGCGGACAAGGGTCTGGAGAAGGCTCAGGTTCTGGTGAAGGACAAGGCTCTGGCGAAGGTTCAGGCCAAGGCGAGGGTTCTGGTTCTGGAGAAGGAGGTCAAGGTGAATCTGGCGGACAGGGCGAAGGCTCTGGAAGCGGTGAAGGTTCAGGCGAAGGCTCTGGAGAAGGTAGTGGTGAGGGTCAAGGCGAAGGCCAAGGTTCAGGCGAAGGCGGAGAATCCGGCGAGCAAGGACAAGGTGGACAACCCAGTCAACAGGGCGACGGCCAAGGAGAATCAGATAATTCTGCTAACTCTATGCAAGATTTCACAGGTGATTTACCTCAAACACCCGAACAAAAGGAACAAGAACAGGCTCGTGAGGCTGCTCGTGAACAAGCCCAAAAGGATTTTGATAAACAATCTGAATCCCGCACACAAGAATGTAATGATTTGTCTGATTTAGTCAAAGAAGAAGCCCGAGATGGTAATTTTGATGAGGCTATGGACGCTTTAGAAGATTGTTGCAGTGTAGGTAACCCCAATAATCCTCGTGATAATGGTAGTATGGAGTCTGCTAAAGAAGAACTCCGTGATGCTATCAACAATTCCGATTTAACTAATGACCAGAAGCAGGCTGCCAGCGACCAGATAGATAATATGCCTAAAGGTCCTACAGCCAGTGAATCCCAGCAATCTGCTGAACAAGCCCGAAACGATGCTAACGAGGCTAACTCACAGGCTTCCCAAAATAATCCCGAACAAGCGCAATCTGCTTTAGATAATGCCGTAGATAATCTTAACGATGCGATCGATAATGCTGAAACTCGTGAGGATTGGGGTGCTATTAAAGATGCAGCCGAAGCAGGCCGTCAAGCGGCTGAAGTCATGGGTGACCAAGAAACTGCAGATAATTTTAATGATGTCGCTCAGGAAGCCTCTCAAAACATCAATGAACAAAAGTGGGGTATTTTAGATAAAGATACTGGCGAGTTTGTGCAAGATGCTGGTAAACCACTACAATTTGATTCCGAGCAAGAAGCCAAGGTTATTGCTGATAACATGGAAGGTAATTATGAAGCCTCGCCTTTAGGAAATCCTATTGATGAAGCCATGACTCAAGCCGACATGGGAGATTTAGACCAAGACCGTGCGGATATTAAAGATGCTTTTGAAGAAGCCTATGAGGAAGAATTACAACGTTTAGAAAACTTACAGACTATCTGCACTATTGTTAATTTAGATGGCACTTACGCTAAATCTGAATGGCCTGAATTATATGAATCTGTGGCTACATGGTTAGAATTAGGTGGCGACCCGAATGTTATGATGCAAATGATGTCAGGTCAAGAACCTGAGCACAAGCGCACCGATCGGGTTAAAGTTACTGATTATTTAGGACTCTACAAAAATCCTGTGGTTATTGATTATCCCGACCCGAATGATTTAGACAATTGGCAACCTGTCGGCGTAGGACAACAAACCAGTAAAGGTGAAACTGTTAAACCATGGCTTAGTGGTGCGTTTGATGTTGGCACAACTGTGGTAGTATCGCAAGATTTTGGCACGGATTACGTCGTAGTCACCCCTCCACAAGATAATAATACTTTAGTAGGTGCACTCTTGCTACCTAAATTAACTTTAGATTGTTATCAACCTGAACCAGAAGCAGGCGAACCTTTGCCATTCTCACCTTCTGATACTATTGATACTTCTAAAACTGCGGCTGAACGAGCCAAAGAACAAGAAATTGAAAAGGCTAAGCGTCAGTCTTTTAGTCAAAACTTGAGCACGGACGCTCGTTTGGAAACTCGGGTAGATTTGATGACAGGTGAAGTAAAACAATTCACAGGTGCTCAGTTAGCCGCCGGTGAAGCCGGATTTACTTTCGTGAAAACACGTCTTATCAAGATGGGTAAATATATTTATCCTGTAGCCATTACTGGAATCATAGATTATTGCGATGAAAAGGGACTATCCTACAATATTTTGGAAACCAGTTCCGCAGGATTCCCTACCAAATTAGAAGTTTCTGCTCGTCTAAAACCGTTGATTACTCAAATGGGCCAACCATTAAAGTTAAGTAGTGGAACGACTAACGATATGGTGGTGATCTCATACAGGTAAGCACACAAACTGGAATGCCACTCTGGAAACAAGAGTTCAGCAAGTTCACTGACCGTTCTCTACGGGAAATGAAAAAGTATGCTGATAACACTAACGAAGAACGTGAATGGATGTGCTATGTCTATGATGACCACGGTGTTTACGAGTTAGGTGGCGTTTCTTATGGTGAAGAATCGGCTATCAAGGTTTCACCCCAAAGCAAAGGTGCTCAAGACGCTCTAATGCGTGGTTTAGATAATCAAAAGTGGACTATCCACGGTCACCCTCTCAAAGACGGCAAGATTTACACAGGTCGTCAATATTTCTCCTCTACTGACATTTGTCGTGAGTATGTAGACTCTCGTGATAACAATAAATATATTGTGCAGTTCTTGGTTTACCCACACCAGCAGATTCAAAAAGATGCTAACGGTAGACCTACAGGTAAGAAAGTTATTCACAATCGTGTTCGCACTTTAGTTTTCCCTGACACTCAAACTATTGTTTCGGCTATGCGTGATTCCAACCCCGGCGTTGACCCATATGCTATCACTCCCGAGTCGGGACAGAATAAACAAGTTCCAGACGGTAATGGTGGATTAACTCTGCGTAATGATTCTGGTGTAGATTGGTTTAAGTTCCAAGAAGCATTAGGACGCTATGGTATGATGGGTATCATGGATTTAGAAGGTCCTGCTATGGGTGCTGAAGGAATTACGAGTGGTCAATTAAGTATATTTAACGGATTAGGTGCTTTAGGTATCATCGCCGTTCTGGGAGGTTTGTGGTATGCTAATTCCAACAAACAGAAAATTATTGAGGTTATTGATGATTTCAAAAGTTTCCCAGAACATTAGGTGATGACAAGTGACGCTAACTCTTGATATGGTCGGAGATTTTATCTCTGGTGGTGCTACAGGCTGGGTTTTTGAACACAGTCGTGAGCCAGATAAAGTTATCAAGATTATGAAAGCCTTTCCTCGTGTCGGCACCAAGGTTTTAGATGCTTTTCAATATGATGATTATTTATTAGATCGTCACCCTATGCGTTACAATGCTAATCACTTGAACTACGACCATGATTGGTCAGTTAGTATGCTGTGGAGACCCATGTCTGCCAAAATGCAAACATATTTATTTGATGAATTGATGGCTTCCCAGCGCATGGGTATGAAAGCCCCATCAGGAATTGTCAAAGTTTATGATTCTATTAAAATGGAATTACCACTTCAGTTTACTAAAGATACTCACGAAGAAATTATGACTCAAGATATGGATTTAGCCGACGCATGGGACGATAACTTTTTGAGTGTTAAAGGACCCGGGCATCGTAATAGTTATATTGTATCCATGGAGAAACTTAGAGTTCCTGCCGGTTTTGGTCGCAGCCGTCTTCGTCCTCGGGTAGAAGTATTCAAAGAAGTAGCCGATTATTTGTGGAATAACTTTAACTTAGTAACTCGTGATACTGCGTCCGCAGGAAATTATGGTTTCCGTGCCAATAAAGAATTAGTTATCTTTGACCCTATTGTCTCACCTCTTCCTTTTGCTAACGAATGGGATGCCAAAGATGTTTACGATAAATTGAGATATAATTATTTTAGTTACTTGTTTACTGAAGAACCGTTTCCGATCGATAGCAGCGTAGAAGCCCGTGGAGTTAATCGTAAAATTAAACAGATTGAAAAGCAGTTGGCTAACAATACTTTTAACACCATTGAGCGTGATGCCGAATCGTTTGCCGTAGAAGGATTTCCCGGCTCAGAACTTGATGGCACTTCCTTAAGCGACTGGTCAGTTAGAGATATTATGTATTCTACTTCTGTGACAGGCAATTTCTTAGAAGACCAAGCCAAGTTTAACTACGGTCTCAATGCTGAATCTATGTATCATCGTGATTCCACTTATGAATTGTATCTTAGAATGCCTAATGGTCAGGAAGATATCTTGTCCCGACAAAATAATTTTAACATGGCGTTAGCACAAATGTGTGGCTTAATCTTAGGCAATAAAGTAGTTTATGAAATTGGTATCTATGGTCCACGATTAGCCGATCCATATTATAGTAAAGATTTACTGGTCAGATATAAATATGGTGAGTTTACAGGCAACGACCCTGATGCTGTGCGTATGGCACGGAATAATTGTCTGGAACCAAAAGGTTTTGATTCAGGATTCCAAGAAGAGTTTGAAGCCCCTGCCCCGAAACAAACTAAAGTTAAGTTCCCACGAGCCAAGGCTACTAAAATTGTGTCTAAAGTAGAAGCCCATCTTAAACCTATGGTAGAAAAGATGATGGCGTGTGGTTCGTATCGTCGTGGTGCTCAGATGATTGGTGACATTGATTTCGTTATTATTCCTAAAGAGGGATACACCCTTCCTCAAATGTTGCCACCCAACGAAGGAGTCAATTGGGTAGGTGATAACAAAGCCCAAGTAATTATAGATGGCGAAAAAGTAGACTTTAAGGTCACCACCCCGGCGGCTTGGGGTGCTACGATTATGTATTTCACAGGTCCTGCTGATTTCAATATTAAATATAGATGGATGGCGAAGCGCAAGGGTCTAAAACTAAGTGAGTATGGATTATTCGATCGTAATACTGACCAATACTTGGCCGGTGCCACCGAAGAAGATATATTTACTGCCTTGGGTAGACCCTACCGAGAACCTGCTAAGCGACAAGGATTCTCTAAATCTAAATCTAAAAAGAAAGCCGAAGATAAATCTATTGATTATCATCGTGATGACACAGGTAAACTCAACATGGGCATTAGTTGTTACCATTGTTTGCGTTCAGGAACTGAAAAAGACCAACGTGGTTATGCTGGTTTAAAAGATTATGGTGTCACCCGAGACCGAGATGATCCTGAATACGGGGCATGGTGGTTATGTAATGATTGTGTTAGACTTATGGAACAAAAGTGGTTAGATATATTTGGTCGCCGTGCTTCTTTTGATGCCGAAGATAAACCAGTAGTCCCTCGTTATGTTTATCATGCCACTCCTGAAGCATATTGGGAACAAATTAAGGAACAAGGTGGTATGACACCACAAATTGGCTACATGACATATCGTGCATTTTTACCCAGATACAAGAAAGCCCACATAGGTCAAGACATTTCTCCTGAACACTATAAACAATGGCTGGTTAAGGAACTTGGAGGTCTGAAAATCTGGGCTACTGGATTAAGTAAGGTAGCGTTGTATGCCAGTGAGATTGAACCCATGAGTTTCTTACGAGATAATGTAATTTTGAAAATTGATACTGAAGGGTTAGACTTTGAATACTATGATTACGATGAGTTCTTTACGCAAAAACCAATCCCATTGTCTGCGATTGAAGTAGAGTTTATGATGGATGGTGAGCGAAGTGATGAAGAATATCCTGATTATCTGTTGCCTAATCTTGACCCCTCATTAGAATCTATGTTAGAAGATGAACCTGAATTGTTGGAAACCCACCCAGAGTGGTTCCGAGATGAACTTTATGAAAGATTTGTTGCGGCGGCTGAAGAGTTTGATGCCGAAGATAATTATGAGGCTACCTATGGTAAGGAACAAGCCAAGATTCGTCGTAAACTTAAGAAGGAAATTAAAGCCAAGAACACTCATGGCACGAAAGCAGGACAATGGTCTGCTCGTAAATCACAATTATTGAAACAAAAGTATGAGGCTGCTTGTGAGCGAAGGGGATTAAGAGCCTACAAAGGTAAGAAAACTTCTAAGCAACAAGATCTCAGCAATTGGAGTAAACAACAGTGGGGCACTGCCTCGGGTAAAAAATCCTCGGTAACTGGTGAACCTTATTTCCCTGCTGGTGCTGTCAAAGCACTCAAGAAAAAGGGATTGTATGCCAAGGCTACCCGTCAGAAACGTGCTGCAACCAAGGCAGGTAAGCAACGAGCCTCGTATAGTAAAGATATTCAGAATGTGGTAGCCGATTATCGTGCCGAAGACAATCCGCTTGCAGGGTTTTCCAGAGAAGAGTTTTTCAAACTCTATAAGAAACTTACTGGAGACCACCCAACTGAAAAAGCAAAAGATTTTGGTGACGAAGATAATAATTTTATGTCTTCCATAAATAATTTTACGATTTATAGAAATTATGGAACTCCTGCCAAAGTGCTAAACGCACCGTATCAACCCTCACAAACACTTAATGATTATACTACTCAAGATTTGATGACTTCTTCTGCTATCACGGGAGATTATACTACTGATTCTCTCAAATATGGCTTTGGTCCAACGGCTTTGGGTGCAGAATCGCAAGCACCTGTTTGCCCTATTTGTTATAATTATATTCCTAACAACCAAACCCCGGGCGCATACCCCGGCGCATTAGCAAGATATGACAACCAAACTGAAATCTGTTCAGATTGTGGAACGACTGAAGCCTTAGTAGGTATGATGGCACCTCCAGAAGTTTTGTCTACTTGGGAACAGTCCGACCGATCTTTCAAAGATTATCAGCAACTTATTATGAATACTAAAAGACAAATCCCTGAGATTATGTTTGGTAGAGGTCCTGAAATAGAAAAACTACGAAAGATACAGCAAGAGATGGACGAAAAGAACTCAGAATATTTTACTGAGGAAATGTTTGAACGTCGTCGTGCAGTTGCTAATACTCGGGAAACAGGATATAGATCTGATTATGAAACCCCTATGGCCATAAATCTATCTTACCAAAATTATCACAAGCCCTTTGAAGGCATAGGTAGTTTATTCGGTGCCGAATCCAAAGATAGTAAAGTTTTCGGAGTGCAACGCCACGATGCTCACCGAGCAGGACTTCATTATGATTTACGATTAGAGCGAGATGGTATGCTTAAATCTTGGAGTATTCCTAAAGGTATGCCTACTGACAAACGTCATTTAGCCATCGCTACTCCTGACCACGCTATGTCATGGTTAGATTTTGATGGAGACATTCCTGAAGGCAGTTATGGTGCTGGTAAAGTATCATTAGATAATAAATCTACTTTCCAAACCGTTTCTTACAGTCCTAAAAAATGGGTGTTTTATGTCAATGATGGCAAGTATCAAGGTAAATATACTTTAGTGCATTGGCAGGACAACAAGTGGTTAATCTCTCGTAATCGTGACCAAAGTATGTCAGCAGAAACTCGTGAGTTCAATGCATGGTATGACTTGGCTACCGAAAAACAACGTAATTATATTAAGCGATTAGGTGGTGACCCACATCCAGATCTTAATCGTCGGCAAGCCAGTAAATTAATCAATCAATTAGCACGGGAGAAAAAGGCTTTAGACCAAATAACTGTAGTTGTAGAGGAGGAGTAACCGTGTTTGGTGACCTGATTGGTTATGGTGACTATGGTTTTGTTTACGAAGACGAAACCGAAACCAATGGACCTGATGGCAGCGTAGTTAAAATTATGCCTATGAGTAATGTTTGTAATCAACAACAATATAATTTATTCAAACAATTAGAAAACCAACAAAATCAAGGAATCAGAACCCCGGGTTTACCTTTTGTCTTTGCCACTTTTCGTGGCCAGATGAATGCTAATGTCTTAAATGTATTAAGTTATGCTACCAGTGATGCACAGGCTAAATCTAAAATAAGACGTGAGTTTCCACTTAACAGTGAATATGGTATTGTTATTATGGAAAGATTGCCTTGCGTGGCTACTAACCAATTCTGCGGAAGAAATCTACGAGATACAAATAATCAATTAGAAGAACAATCGGTTTATGAATCCATGGTAACTTATCTTTATGATACTGGATGGTGGGTGCGAGATCTAATTGACCCCCGAAATGTAGGATACAACATTCATGGTGAACCTGTTTGGTTTGACCCGATGGTAGCCCGTAGGCAAGGATTTCCCGGTTTTAGCCAAGCAGCGTTAGAACAATGTCATGAAGAAGTGGTAGCCTACCCTGCTTCTTATCGCAAAGCCATAGAAAGTGGAGAATACTTTACTCAACGACATGGTTACGGTTTATTTCACAGCGAAGCCATGAATGCCCACCTGTATAATCTTCGTCTTGGCTGGAGAGTAGATGGAGATATGAACGCTGTTAACGAGCGTAAGGCAACTTATCCCCATTCTATCAATTATGCTTCTCACAATTATACGCCTAAAGGTTTCTTCGGATTAGGAGATCTATTTGGTGCTGATAGTTATATTTCTCAAGATTATCCTCAATGTTATTTGTGCGGACTTCCTGCTAAGCAAGAAGTCTTAACGGCTGTGGGTATGAGAAACTTTTGTAGTAATAAATGTCGTGGTGAATACGAAGGCATAGATTATGGACCAGATGATTATTATGTTAGTCCTCCTTTAGAACATCAATTAGAAGTAGTGTCTTATGACCGTGGTGACGCAGATTATGATTATCGGCGTGATGCTAAAGCCACCATTAGTTGTCGTAACTGCAGTTTTTCTGAAGACTTATCCTTTTACCAACCCCACCAAAAACTTCGTGGAGATTGGCATTTGCAGCGAGATGAAGACGGCGATCAGATTCCTAAACAGTTTGTAGAAGATTGTGACCACGAAATGGAAGTTGTTAAATATATTTACTCTGACTGGGAATACCCCGGGATTATCACTGTGCGATGTCGTAAATGTAAATTAGCAGACGAGATAAGAGTGGCTAACTTACCCGAAGGGTGCGATAATCGTGGTAAACCTGTGACTCCTATTTATTTCGGGGCTGAAAATTATAATTTACAAGCCTTGTTAGATATTTTAACCGACCGAGATTGGGACGATATTGAATGGTCTGATAACGAACCCCGTCCCAGAACTATAGGTCCTGACGATTGGGGTGAAGACGTAGAGTGGAATAATAAATATATTTCTACAACAGGTATCTTTTACTCTCCTGCGGGACGCATTGGTCTGCAGTTGCGATCTGCACAAGTAATGTCTCCGAACACTTGGTCAGGTATTTCTGGATTTTTGGACGCAGGCGAAACACCTTACGAAGCAGTGGTTCGTGAAATCCATGAAGAAAGTGGTTTACCTATGGAAGTAATTAAAACATGGAGATATCGTGTTATTTGGGATAATGGTTTGCACCGCACTTATTTGTTTTATGTAGATACCGAGTTTGAACCCGAGGTTAATGAGTTCAAATGGGAATGGGACGATTGGCGTTGGGACACTATGGACGCATGGAAACGAGTTCCTAATCTCCACCCCGGCATGATGGCCGCTTTACAAGAAGCCTCAGAGTAAAGCCTTAAGGTCATGAATAGGCCATTGTTGATTAACAGCAGTAACTTCCAAGTCTAACAAATCGGCTTGAATTAAATCTACTTGGGCTTCAGAAGAATCGTGACGACTGTTCCAGTGCACTTCCCAATCATCAGGATAGGTAAACTGTAGTCGCTCTCGTTGTAGGTCGTCATCAATATTAATTCTAATCAGAGTCCAACCAGCAGCCTTGAGTTTCTCGGCTTCGTTGATAAATCTAACATCATCTACAATCAGGTTCTCACCTTCGTGGTTAATCAAGTAATCAATCCACACATCTTCCCTGATTTCTCTCATCTTCATACCAATCTGTTGTAGCAACCTACGATCTTTGTGAACCATGCCAAACAAATCTGCAGCGATAGATTTAACTTTAGCAGCCAAAGAAATCTTTTCAAAGCCATGGTGTTCTACAAACCAATCAGCCAAAGTTGTCTTCCCGCTTGCCATCTTTCCACATATTGCTATTTTCATTTTCTATCACCTGTTATTGGAGGTTCGCACATTACACATACTAAATCTTTAGTGAGTGCTGGTCTGGGGTAGATAGTATCACACTTGCTACACCTTTCAGTTTCCATATTACCTCATCTCCCTGCTACCTTAATATAACTTCAGTTGTCGTGCCCCAGCAGCCTCGTGGTTGTCCATAGCCTCGGTCATATAAGTAGGAATAAATTGTTTCAAAGGTGTGCTACCTTCGTAACCGTGATTAAGGTGGAAATCAAAAGCAGGGTCTAATATGTATATCTTGCCTGTATCTTTAGGAGATCTTACAATGCGTCCAAACATTTGTGTCAGCATAACCCCGGTTTGTAGTTTATACCAATTAGGATTGGCTTTCATCTTCTTGACGATTCTGACATCGCCCAGACTTGGGAAGGGTAGTTTAGGAATAACACAGAAACCAACACTACCACCATCATAACCCTGATTAGCATAAGTGGATAAAAGTATTTGATTGCCGTCAGATTTATCAAAGTTCTCAAAGACACTATCTCGCTCTCGTGCACCTTTGCCGTGTTGCACCAATCTATCAGCCACACTACGGTCAATATGTTCAATAGCAGCCACTAAGTTCTTTTCAATTTCATCTGTATAGGGTAGAATCAATCCCTTTTGGTCTGGGAATTGTTTAGCGATGGCTACAATCTGTTCAGCAGTTTTCATATACTGTTCTTCATTTCGCTTGCTACGGTTGAGATTACCACCTCGTAAAGAAGTATAGATAGGTCGGTTTTCTACAGGGAAACTGCTATAATCAACTTTGATATAGGTTGTAGATTTAGGATTTAAGCCCAACTCTTCCATAAATATATCTGCATCAGCAATAGTTCCACTCATAAAAATACGACGACTACCTAAACCTAACAATAAATCTTTGCTCAGATGACTAATGTCCAGAGGCTTGAAGTTAAGATAAACAGGGTCATCTTCATTGTCGTATTGCCAAATAATATTTTGTGGGTTAGACTTTAGTTGTTCAATCAAGGTTTCCAAGTGCTTGGTAGTATTGACAGCATAACGAATAGTTTTATCATCATATTGCTTCTTGTCAATTTCCTGATGTATATGTTTGACCATCTTAGTAAGATAAGCAATCCAAATAGCAGCCCCCATTTTATGACGCTTTTCTTCAGTCTCGGGAGTGATACTTCCAATACGAGGCATTCCCCAAGTATTAGGAGAAGTAGATGGATTCCATGGAGTCAGCATCATGTTGCGTTGATTCTGCATATTGATAGCCTTTTCATCAATGGCTTCCATGATTTCGTTAAAGGTAGGAATACCTAACAAACGTTCCATTTTCTTAATGCTCAGATCGAAAGAATAGAAATCAGCCATGTTGTGTGGTAGAGTATGGGCTTCATCAATAATCAATAAATCTCGTTGACGGAGATAAGCATCACTTTGATTCATACCCATTAGATAATGAGTATTTCCAACAAAGAATCTATTATGATGGGCTTCATGCAAAGCACCATAGTAATCACATAACTTATTTTTGCTGACACTCCAATCAATGCGCTTATTTTTAGTAGGTAGTTTGAAATCACATTTGAATCCGATATTGCTACAAGGTGCTAAATCAGCACTACACCCTCCAGTAGCCATTGGTAGTTTCATCTTACGGGCTTCCACGGCTTTCTGGGCTTCAGGTTCAGACCGACAATTTGGCTCTAAATCTAATTCACAATCATAATTACCTTTACCCATAACAGAACGCATAAATGGCATTTCAGTTAAGTATTGTTTCTGCAATCCTTTCAGTGGGGTCACGATATAAGCATTGGCATCAAAGATTTTAGGAACTACCATAGCCATAGCAGATTTACCTGAACCTACAGGACACTCAATAAT
>CEVZ01075400.1_pt1 | contig 11911 bp, 13 predicted proteins | sample 361371 | NCBI WGS metagenome assembly CEVZ01 (sample SAMEA2620217, study PRJEB7988) | marine metagenome | isolation source: saline water (ENVO:00002010), including
ATTGCAACTTTTTCATCTTGCATAAAAATCCAATCATCAAAAGTAATTTTGATTTCTTTTCCTTTAACTGGTACTAGCAAAACATACTCAAACTTAAAAGCAGGTCCATATGAATATCCTTTTGCTTTACCTACTACATCTCCAGCTGTACCTTCGTAGTTATGATCATCAATTTTATTAATTTTCCATTGTCTATTTTGAATTTCGCCATCATCCCAATTAAATTCTTCATCTAAAATTAACTGATTTCCATCCCATTTTCCATTTAAGATCGCAGAAAATTGTCTTGTAACTTTACCAGACCTATTTTGCAGTATTCCCCAAGCTTTAACTTCTCCTGATAAATATTTTTCAATTATTAATCTTGGCTGTTTATTTTTAAAATCTTGAGGGTTCATATTTGATCCATTTGAACAACTTGTAATAAAAAGAAAACTGATTATCAACAAGATTCCTTTATTAAAAAAATTTAAATTCATTTAACTCCTTTTTATTTATTTTGTAATGAAAATTGTATTAAATCTATATTTTTAGATTTAAAACCCGCCTCGCAATAAGAAAGATAAAAATTCCACATTCTTTTAAAAGTTAAATCAAAACCTTGTGAAGAAATTAAATCCCACTTTTTTGTAAATTCTTCTCTCCATAATTGTAATGTATTAGAATAATGTTGCCCATAAGAATTATAATTGTTTATCTCTAATCCATTAGATTTAGATAGTGAGTAAATATTTTTTTTTGATGGCAAAAATCCTCCTGGAAATATATATTTTTGAATAAAGTCCTCTTTATTTTTGTATCTGTTATAAATACTATCATCAATCGTAATTGCTTGGATAGCGGCAGTTCCATTATTTTCTAAACTAGTTTTAATAGTATTAAAATAACTTGATAAATATTTTTGACCTACTGCCTCAATCATTTCGATAGATGCAATAGAGCTGTATTTATTTTTAATATCTCTATAGTCCTTAAAAAGAATATTAACTTTTTCATTTAAATTATTTTTAAATATTCTCTCTTTTGCAAAATTAAATTGTTTTTGTGATATTGTTATACAATCTAATTTTACATCAAAGTTTTTACCTACATATTCAGCAAATCCTCCCCACCCACATCCAATTTCTAAAATTTTATCTCCATTTTTTGGTTTAATTAAATTTATCAATTTATCATATTTATTTTTTTGTGCTTTTTCTAAATCTATTTTATTTTCTTTTTCAAAAATCGCACTTGAGTATGTTAAAGATTTATCTAGCCATAATGAAAAGAAATCATTTCCAAGATCATAATGTTTTGAAATATTAATTTTACTTCTGCTTTTAGTATTACTTTTAAAAATTTTTTTAATTAAGTTAAATACAGGTAGATCAAGAACCCCAGAAAATTTATGTATAATTTTTATATTTTTAGCAGTTAACTCAATTAAATCAGATAAGTTATTTGTTTCAAAATCTCCTCTCATATAAGCCTCTGCTAATCCTATGCTTCCAGACTTAATTATCATAAAAGTAAATCCAGGTTTATTAATCTTTAATTCAACTGATAATTTTTCATTTTTGTTACCAAAAAAATACTCTTTGTTATCGTAATTGATAATTTTTAATTGCCCGTACTCAATTTTTTTTAAAAATTTAAATACAATTTGATCTGAAATATTATTAAGGTTCATTTTTTTCAATACTACTTGAGTTAAAAATTTTTATATTTTTCTTAACTAATTTAATGCCTTTTAACCATAAACGTAATGCCTCAAAATGTATCGCTGCAATAACTTTGATTGACATCATTGGATGTGTTAAAAATGATAAAATTAAATTTTTTGCGTTAAATTCTTTGGCAAATCCATCTTGTGATGCGTACAAAAGTTTGGTTTTATCTTCATATTGATTTATTACAACTGATAGTTTATTTCTTGGATTTAATATTTTAAAATAATATTCACAATTCATTTCTATAAAAGGCGAAACATAAAATTTTTTTTTACAATTATTCACTACATGATCTTCATCATTAGTTTTAAATATATAAGTATGCTGTTCTCCAAAAGTATTTTTTACCTCATATAGAATAGAAATTAACTTAGAATTATAATCATATACAAAAAAAATACTTAATGGATTAAATACATAGCCAAACATTCTTGGGTAACATAGCAACTTTATCTTTATATTTTTATTATAAATTTTGATTTTTTTGAGATTTTCTTCTACCCATTTTTTTAGTGATGTTCCATCTCTCGGCCCATGATCTTTATCAAAAAAACTTATAAGATTAAATTTATTATAGGAAAATATCTTTATTTTTTTTGAAATTTCTTCGATTTCATCTAAATCAATTAATAGAGAGAAAACCTTATATTTAAAATAATGCTCTTTTGGTTTAAACCTTTTATGTATTACATGACCATCATAAATAACTGAATTGCTAATCATTTAAATATTTTATCATTTCAATACTAGATTTTATTCCATCCTCATGAAAACCATACCCAAAATAACTCCCACAAAATAATATATTTTTTTTGTTTTGGATTGACTTAAGTTTATACTGATTGTCTAAAGCTTTTTGATCATAGTATGGATGTGTAAATTCTATCACTTTATATATTTTTTTTTCATCAATTTTAAAGAAAGGATTTAATGTAAGAAAAATATTTTTTTCTACTTTAAGATTTTGAAGTAAGTTAAGCCAATAGGTTACAGAATTTTTATCGTTTTTTTCATCTACTGAAGAATTCCATGAACACCAAGCCTTTCTATTTATTGGCATGACACTTTCATCAAAATGAATATATGCTAAGTTTTTTTTGTACTTGAAATTTGATAATATTTCCTTTTCATCATTTAGAGGTTCTTCAATAAGATTTAGTGCCTCGTCAGCATGGGTTGCTAGTATTACCTTATCATAAACAAAAAATTCTGTTTTATCTCCATAATAAACTTTAATGTTATTAGAGTTTCTAATTATTTTTTTAATTGCATAATTCTTATAATGCTCTCCACTAATTTTTTTTAATATTTTATTTACATACGATTTACTCCTATTAGTTACAGTGTACCATTGTGGTCGATTTTTTATTTTAAATAGTCCATGATTTTGGAAAAATTTTATAAAAAATTTTAATGGCATTTGTTCTGCTTCATATGGCGGCATAGACCATATTGCAGCTACCATAGGAATTATATGATAATTTTTAAAATAATTTGATAATTTTTGAATTTTTAAATACTCCCCAAGAGTGACTTTGTCATCAATAGTTCTTAAATTATTACTTTTATTGTAAAAATTAATAATCTCAATAAACATTTTGATAAATTTTAGATTAAACAAATTTAATTTATTTGAAAAAATTCCCTTTAAACCTTTTCCGCAATATTCAATATTAGAATTTTTTACTTTTACAGAAAATGACATATTGCTTTTTTCAATATTTATTTTATTTTCTTTAAAAAAATTAATTAAATTAGGATATGTTGTGTGATTAAAAACAATAAAACCTATATCAACTGGTATAACTTTATCTAAAATTTTTATGTCAATTGTGTATGAATGTCCTCCAAAATGATTTTCTTTTTCAAATAAATCCACTTTATTTTTTTTTGATAAGTAATATGCAGCGCTTAAACCTGCAATTCCTGAGCCAATGACTGCTATTTTCATTTAATTTTATTTTTTTCTTTAGATAACATCGAATAGAATTGAATAAAAACTGCTAATATAATCACAGACCCACCAAAAATTACAACTATTGGGGGTTTCTCATTTAAAAAAAGCCACGCCCACATCGGCCCTAACACAGCCTCTGTTAACATCAAAATTCCAACTATTGCTGATGGTGTATTTCTGGCTCCAATTGTAATTAATATAAAACCAATTCCTACCTGAAAAAAACCAGCGATAAATCCTAGAAAGATATCTTTTGAAGATACAAATATTGTTGGTGATAAGAAAAACCCTATTAACATAGCAAACAAACCTGCTGTCAATTGAAGTGGCAACATATCTACATTTGGAAATTTCCTTACTACTAGTATTAGTACAGCAAAAGATAAGGGCATCACAAATGCTACGATATTACCAATGGTTTGACCCGAAGTTAAATTATCCCCCATTAACATTATTATCCCTGAAAATGCTAAAATTATTGAAATTAACGTAATAGTAGAAATTCTTTCATTTAAGAAAAAATAACCAAAAATTGCTAAAAAAATAAATTGTGTTTGAATTATAAAATTCGCATTGGCAACAGTGGTATTATACATAGCAAATACATAACTGCTAAATCCTAAGCCTAGAATAATGCCACCAATTAATCCTGGAATACCAGAAACATAAATTGTTTTAAAAATTTTAGATTTATACAAATAAACTAAAAAAAATGTTACGATTATTAGAAAAAAAAATTGTCTCCAAAATAATATCTGCCACAAGGTAGAACCTTCAAATGATTTTACTATTAACCCACCAAAGCTTAAAAAACACGCACCAAAAAACACTAATAGTGGGCCAGGTAACTTAAATATTAAAGACATTATATAGAGTTAAGCAAATTATTTGTTTCTAAATTATATAATTTATTTAAATTTTCAGCTTCAGAGATTTCAACATTTTCGAATTTAACAGAAGCTCCAGGTTGAAGTTGAACTAATTTATCATAATCAGCACTGACAACTACGGCTATCTTAGGATAACCACCAATGGTCCCATGATCTGAAAGCATTATAATTGGATTTCCATCCGCTGGTACTTGTATAACGCCTTTGATTAGACCTTCTGACTTAATATTTGTGTTTACTTTGTTTTCCAATTTTTTTCCCTCTAATCTCATACCCATTCTATCAGATAATTTTGTTACTTTAAAAGATTGTTCAAAAAATATTTTTTTACTTTTTTCATCAAAATATTCAAAATTAGTACCTTTTATAACTCTTAATTTTTCAAATTTAAAATTTATATAATTTATTTTTTTAAATATATCGTTATCTGATTTATAAAAAAAAATTTTATCTTTATTCTCAAATTTTTTTCCATCATTTGCTCCAATCTTTGCCTTTGTATTTATTGAATAACTTCCAAAAGATTTTTCTGCTACGAAATTTGAATTTATCGATAAGTATCCATATACAGACTTTTTTGTAGATTGAATATCTATTTGATCTCCACTTGATAACTTATAAGTTTGATAACACTTACCTTCTTCAACATTTGAGTTATTTCTTATTATATTAAAATTTACGTCTCCGGTTATAGCAAACAAAACCTTTTCACCAAAAAATTTTATCAAAGGACCTTGGTAGGCGAATTCTATTGCTGGTTCGTTATTTTTTTTTCCTACTAAATAATTTGCAATTAAATAGTTTCTTCTATCCATAGCGCCGCTAAATGGAATACCAATATGGTAAAGATTATCTCTGCCGTTATCTTGTAAGGTAGTATTAATCCCAGATCTTAAAAATTCAAAAAAATGTTTTGTCATTGAAAATTTTTATATTCTTTTTTTGTAATTTCATAAAATTTAACCTTATCCCCAGGATTAATTAAAGTCGGCATTTCCTTGTTTTTTTTATCAAAAATCTTAATAGGAGTATTTCCTACTATATTCCATCCCCCAGGACTCTCAAATGTATAAATATTTGTAAATTGCTCTGTTATTCCTACAGAACCCTTTGGAACTTTTACCCTAGGTGTCTCCAATCTTTTTACTCTTAGATTTTTTTCTAAGTCTCCTAAAAATGGCATTCCAGCTATAAAACCTGTCATATAACAAAAATATTCTTTATCAAAAAAATTTTTTATGATTTCACTAAAAGATTTATTTGTTTTTTTTTCTAACCTTTCAATATCAAGAGCAAATTCATTGTCTATACAAACTGGTATTTCTAATTTATTAGTATTTGTTGTCACCAGATCTTTAATTTCAAGGCTTAAAATTTTTTGCTTTAAAGTTTTAAAATTAATAATATTTAAATCAAAACTAATAATTAATTTATTATAAGAGGGTGCTAAATTTGTTATGCCATCGATTTTATTAATTTTAATGTTTTTAAAATAATTTATTACTTTAGAGTTTGTGGTTATATTTACTTCATCTCCAAAATCACAATATAGTGCTGCGTCACCAAGATTTGTTATATTTTTAATCATGTTGTGTTATACTTTACTATTATTAATATGGAAATTAATATCAATTGTGATTTAGGTGAAAAGTCGAAAATTCATTCTAACAAAAATGATCCAGATCTATTAAATATTGTGAATTCTGCAAATGTCGCTTGTGGATACCATGCCGGTGATGAGGAATCTATGAATCAAGTTTTAGAAATATCAAAAAAAAATGGAGTTAGTATTGGAGCTCATCCTTCATTTAAAGATCCAGAAAATTTTGGTCGTAAAAGGATGAATTTAAGTTCATTAGAAATTAGAAAGCTAATTATTGATCAGTATGAAATTTTACAAAAAATTGCAGATAAATATGGTGAGAAAGTAACTCATATAAAGCCTCATGGTGCCTTAAATAATATGGCATGTGAAGATATTGAGCTTTCAACAATTATAGCAAAGTCAATTTTAGAGATAGACAAAAACATTATTTATTTGGTTCCTACAGGTTCCAAAATGGAAGAAGCAGCAAAAAAATTTAATATGCAAATTGCATGTGAAATTTTTGCTGATAGAAATTATGAAGATGATGGTAATTTAGTTTCTAGGAAAAAATCTAATGCTTTAATTATCGATCCAGAAGAAGCTAAAAAACACGTTCTAAGTATGGTAAAAAATCAGGCTCTAAATTGTCACAGCGGAAAGCAAATACCTTGTGAAATAGACTCAGTATGCATACATGGTGATAATGAAAGTGCATTAGCTACTGCAAAGTCTATAAAACAAAATTTATTAGATAATGGGCTTAAATTAAAACCATTAAACAAACTTAAAAAGTTTATTTAATTATGAAAAAAATTTTATTAATTGTTATCTTAATTTTAAGTTTTTCTGCAAATTCTTTTGGGGCTGGTTCAAGCACAGATGCTAACACAAAATCAAATTATGATAGAGCTGTTAAATTAATTATTGAAGCAAAAAAATACGAAAATAAAGGAAAAATAAAAAAAGCAAATAAAAGATATGAAAGAGCGTTAAAATATCTTTTAAAATCTAATAAAGAAAAACCAAATAAACCAGATACACTCAATTATTTAGGTTTCACTACAAGAAAACTTGGTGATTATGAAAATGGAGAAAAATATTATTTGCAAGGCCTTGCTATAAATCCTAATCATAATGGTATTAATGAATATTTAGGTGAGCTTTATGTATCAACAAACAGATTAGATTTAGCAAAAGAGAGGCTTAAAATCTTGAAAAATTGTAATTGTAAAGAATATCAAGAATTAAAAGACGTAATTGAAGGAAATAAAAAATCTAAATATTAATTTAAACTTTAAAAAATATATTTTTATTATTATTATAATAACATTTTGATACAAGAAGCAATTATACTTACCCAAATTATATTTATTGATATAATTTTAGCCGCCGACAATGCTATTATTATAGGTCTAATCGCATCTAATTTTGTTCCAAAAAATAGAAGACAAATTATACTTTGGGGAGTTGCGGGAGCATTAATATTTAAAATAATATTTGCTTTATTTGCAACTTATCTATTTAAATTCTATTTTATAAAAATTTTAGGAGGATTACTTTTAGTTTGGATAGTAAACGATCTTAGAAAAGATTTATTTGAAATAAAAAAAATTAAATCAACAACAAAAAAATCAAAAGAACCATCATATATTCAAAGTATTTATAAAGTTCTATTTGCAGATATTACAATAAGTTTTGATAATGTAATAGGCGTTGTTGGTGCTTCAAAAGGACATTTTGGATTTATGATATTTGGTTTAGTTTTATCCGTAGTGTTAACGGGAGCACTTGCTACGTATTTAGCAAATTATATACAAAAGCACTTATGGATAGCTTATGTAGGTTTAATTTTTATTCTAATAGTAGCAATTCAGCTTATTATCGGTGGATTGGTTGACTTAGAAATTTTAAATATTAATGAGCGATTTAAACAATATTTTTAGTTTTAAGAGGCTTCAAAATTTTTTAATCTTTCTTTAATTGATGAAACTTTACCACAAAGTTCTGAGCAAATTACTTTAAAATCATTTGTTAAGCTTTTGACTTTAGAGAAATTTGATTTTTCTAATTCAATATCAATTAGCATATACATTGCTTCTTCATTATCAGATTCTAACAAAAGTGTTGTTTCCAAATATTTTTCTAACTCATTATTATTTTTTTCAATTTTAAATATTTTTGCTAAATATAAGTAGGATTTAGCATCTTTAGGGTTGAAAACTATATTCCTTTGAAATAGAAATTTTGACTCATCGTATTTAGATTGGTCATAAAGTTTTTTTGCTTCTGAAAAAAAATTTTCATTAGAATAAGCTAAAGAAGAAGAGCAAAACAATAATATTAACGTTATTTTTATTATGGTTTTCATTTTTATTTTAAATATACATTTATAATTTACCATACTTTTATAAAAAAATTATTAAAATCTATTTAGGATCTTTGCAAATAATAAAATTTTCTTTTGACTCAGATCTGCTTGCAGATGGCTTAAATACTTTAACGATTTTAAAGTTTTTTCTTGCTGAAGATAAGATTTCGTTAGCAGCAGAACCCATAAAAAATTTTGAGACAAAATGTCCATTTTTACTTAACATTGATTTAGCAAAAAACATGGCTTCTATACACAATTCCCCAGTATTGTTTGCGTCTAAAGTTTTATTTCCTGTTGTATTCGCTGCCATATCTGAAATTACTATATCTATTTTATTATCAAAATACTTTTTAATTTTTTCTTGATTATTCTGGTTTGTAAAATCTCCCTCTATAAAATTAACTCCTTCTATTTTTTCAATTTTTTTTACATCAATTGATATAATTTTGCCTTGTGTAATTCTTTCACTTAAGTATTGCGACCAACTTCCTGGTGCTGATCCCAAATCGATTACCGAAGAGTTTTTACTGAATAAATTAAACTTTTTATCTATTTCCTTAAGTTTATAAACTGCTCTTGATCTATAGCCTGATAGTTTTGAATTTTTTACAAAAATATCGTGATGTTGTTTCCTTATCCAATTTTTTGAGATTTTATTTTTTTTCAATTTAATTTTTACAAAATATCCTCATGTTCGTCTTCAGATTTTGTTTGAATTTTAATTTTGTTTTTTATCTTTAAAAAATGAAATGCGCTAACTGGGATGATTAATAAATAAATAACACCAGAAATTAAAATAGCATTAAAAGTATATATTAGAATTGAACCAAAATATAAAATTATTGCTAGTAAAAGAAAAATTGTTGTTTTTCTGGGTACTACTATTTTTTTTAAAGAGTAAGTTGGTATTTTGCTAATTAATAATATTGAAATTATAATAAATAAAATTGGAACTAATATTTCATTATTAATTAAACTTATTTTGAATTCACTTAATTCTAAAATTAATGGTAATAAAACCAGTATTCCTCCTGCTGGTGAAGGAATGCCTTCAAAAAAATTGTCTTTCCAAGATGGTTCGGCCTCCGAATTAACATTAAATCTAGCTAACCTTAAAGCAACACAAATTACATATGCTAAAAATATTAACCATCCTATTCTTCCTAATTCATTTAATTTCCAAAAATACATTATAAACGCTGGAGCTACTCCAAAACTTATTACATCTGTTAAAGAGTCTAGTTCCTTTCCAACCCTTGAAACACCCTTAATTAATCTTGCGACTCTTCCATCAAGCCCATCTAATATTGCTGCAATGATAATTGAAATGACTGATAGTTGAAAATTTCCATCGAATGCAAATTTAATTGAACTAAGTCCTATGCATACTCCTACTAATGTAAACATATTTGGCAATAATACTCTTGTATTTTTTCCTGAAATTAATTTAAAATTTTTCTTTTCTGGTTCCATTTTATTTTTTAGCTATTAATGTTTCTCCAGCTATAGTTTTTTGATTTAATTTTACTAGGGGCTTATAATTTTCAAAATAAAGATCTGCTCTACTTCCAAATCTGATCATGCCTATTCTGTCACCCTGTTTCAAACTTTGATCTTTTGATGTCTCACATACTATCCTTCTTGCAATAAGACCAGCAATTTGTACAACCACAATATCTTCGTCATTATTATTTTTAATTTTATAATAATTTCTTTCATTATCTTCACTCGCTTTGTCAAAAGATGCATTAATAAATTTTCCAGGTTTATATAAAATTTCAGAAATAATACCTGAACAGGGAGTTCTATTAACATGACAATCAAATACATTCATAAATATTGATATTTTTGTATATTTTTTATTTTCTAATTGAAGCTCTTTAGGACCAGTTGTTTCCTGGATCTGAATTACAACACCGTCAGCAGGGCTAGTAAGATAATTATCATCTTGTATAGATATTCTTTCAGGATCTCTAAAAAAATAATAACACCAAATAGTAAGCAATAATCCTAGGATACCTAGAAATCCATTTATGAAGTATAATATGATAGTGACAAGAGCAAAAATTATAATAAATTTGTAGCCCTCATTATGTACTTTTGGAAAAATATTTTCAGTCATAAACCTTTAATTGCTAAATTTTGATTAATATGTATATAAATTTAAGAAATTCAATTAATAAGATATATAAAATTTATGAGTAAAATTAAGGTAAAAAACCCAATTGTTGAATTAGATGGTGACGAAATGACAAGAGTCATATGGGATTTTATCAAAAGTAAACTTATCTTGCCCTATTTAGACTTAGGAATTGAATATTTTGATCTTGGTATGAAAAGTAGAGATGAAACTAATGATCAAATTACTATTGATTGCGCGAATGCGATTAAAAAAAATGGGGTTGGAATAAAGTGTGCAACAATAACTCCTGATGAAATTCGTGTGAAAGAATTTAATCTTAAAAAAATGTGGCGTTCCCCAAATGGAACTATAAGAAATATTATTGGTGGAACTGTTTTTAGAGAACCTATTATTTGTAAAAATATACCAAAATTAGTACCATCATGGACTGATCCATTAATTGTCGGTAGGCATGCTTTTGGAGATCAATATAGAGCAACCGATTTTGTGGTGCCAGGCAAAGGAAAATTAGAAATAAAATGGACATCAGAAGATGGAAAAGAAGAAAAAAAATATGACGTTTTTAATTTTCCAGGACCAGGTATTGCTTTATCTATGTATAATTTAGATAAATCAATTCAAGACTTTGCAAGGTCCTGCTTTAATTATGGATTAATAAAAAAATGGCCTGTTTATTTATCAACAAAAAATACAATTTTGAAATCTTATGATGGAAGATTTAAAGATATATTTGAAAAAATATTTATAGAAGAGTTTAAAAATGAATTTGATAAAATAAACATAACTTACGAGCATAGACTGATTGACGATATGGTTGCTTGTGCAATGAAATGGTCAGGAAAGTATATTTGGGCATGTAAAAATTACGATGGAGATGTGCAATCTGATACTGTTGCACAAGGTTATGGTTCTCTTGGATTAATGACAAGTGTTCTTTTAGCTCCAGACGGAAAAACTATGGAGGCTGAAGCAGCCCATGGAACTGTTACAAGACACTTCAGAATGCATCAACAGGGAAAAGAGACATCGACAAACCCAATAGCATCAATATTCGCATGGACAAGAGGATTGGCTCATAGAGGAAAATTAGATAATAACAATGATCTAATTAAATTTTCAAATACCTTGGAAAAAGTATGTATTGATTGTGTGGAAAACGGTAAAATGACGAAAGACTTAGCAATATTAATTGGACCCTCAAGTAAATATTTAACTACAAATCAATTTTTAGATGAAATTGATGGTAATTT
>CEVZ01167215.1_pt1 | contig 11906 bp, 12 predicted proteins | sample 361371 | NCBI WGS metagenome assembly CEVZ01 (sample SAMEA2620217, study PRJEB7988) | marine metagenome | isolation source: saline water (ENVO:00002010), including
GGTGCAATCGCCTTGGGCCACCCACTGGGTGCCAGTGGGGCTAGGATCACCGGCAAGGCAGCTAGTCTGCTACAGAAAAACGGGGCGACTCGCGCTCTTGCGACAATGTGCATAGGCGGGGGACAGGGGATCGCGACCGTGCTAGAGCGGTATGAGTGAGGTGTAGTGATGGTCGGCTCCGAGCTATTGGTGGCTTCAGAAGGGCGCCCGTCTACAAAGGCGAAAGTCGTCTCCACAGGGGATGCTGGCATATTTCGGGTGGCAGTAATTGGCAGTGGCGTAATGGGTGCTGGGATTGCAGCGCAATGCGCCAACGCCGGTTGCGATGTGCTTCTTCTGGATGTAGTTCCTGAAGAAGCTGTAGACCGCGACTGCCTAGCTAGGATCGCCAAGGAGAAAATGCACAAATCGGATCCAGAGATGCTGATGGAACGTTCATTTGCAGATCGGATAACACCTGGGAATTTAGAGGACGACCTCCACCTCATTGAAGACTACGACTGGGTCATTGAGGTGGTCATAGAAGACCTCGGAGTCAAACGCTCACTTTACTCCAGGATCGCTGAGCACCTGGGCCCCAAAACCATACTTTCCTCCAACACTTCGACTTTGCCTCGCTCATCCCTGACAGATGGCATGCCGATTGGTGTCGCAAGCCGTTTCCTAATTACACACTTCTTCAACCCACCAAGATACCTACCACTTCTAGAGGTGGTATCGGGCAAAGAGGTCGATGATGAGGTGATCTCCCGCTTTTCCGACTTTGCAGACGTCCGTCTCGGCAAGAGGGTGGTGAATTGCAACGATACTCCGGGATTCATCGGAAATAGGCTAGGTGTCTTCTTCATCCAAAGGGCCCTCAAGGCTACAATCGATCACGACCTTACTGTCGAACAGGCGGATGCCATGCTCGGGCGGCCTATCGGAGTTCCTAAGACTGCAGTGTTCGGTCTCATGGACCTAGTCGGGATTGACTTGATCCCTCATGTCATGTCAAGCATGCTTGAGCATCTGGATCCAGCTGACCCCCTGCATCAAATTGCCGGAACGGGTGGCGATCTGATTGATCAAATGATAGCTGAGGGCTACACGGGAAGAAAGGGAAAGGGCGGATTCTATCGCCTGAACACTGAAAACGGCGGGCGAGTAAAGGAGGCTCGTGACCTTAAGACCGGAGAGTACGCGCCAGCGGATAGAAGAGCAGGATTCCCCTCCGCAAAACTTGGAAAACAGGGGATTAGCAAGCTTCTGGAGTGCTCTGACAAGGGCTCCTCTTTCGTGGCAGAGGTGCTGCTCGAGACCCTGGCATACGCTGCTAGCATCGTACCAGAGGTGAGCGATGACATCTACGCTATCGACAGCGCGATGAGGGTTGGATACAATTGGAAGAAGGGTCCGTTCGAGATGATCGATGCCATTGGCGCTTCAAGCGTCGTCGAGCGACTGGAAGATAGCGGATCAGAGGTGCCGGCATTCCTGAGGATGGGGAGCAAGAAGGGGTCTTTCTACTCAATGGAAGAAGGCGAAATATTGCGCCTATGCCCAGATGGGTCCTTTGTACCTGTGGACAGGCCGGACTCCACAATCACTGTTGCCGACCTGAGGAGAAGGGGGAAGCCGCTGAGAAGGAACGGGTCGGCGAGCATCTGGGACATGGGGGATGGGATATTGCTCGTCGAGTACCACTCGAAGATGAATGCAGTCGATCCGATGATTATCGAGATGCTGTCCGAGGCAGTACGACTGGCGGAGGCAGACGGCTGGAAGGGAATCGTGATCGGAAACGACGGGGCTAACTTCTCGGCTGGAGCGAATCTCGGACTGGTTCTTTTCGCAGTGAATCTGGCCGCATGGAAAGAGGTCGAGGGCTTCATAGAGGCGGGTCAGCTTGCCTACAAGGCGCTAAAGTACTGCAAGGTCCCTGTCGTAGGCGCATCCGCGGGATTGTGCCTTGGTGGCGGTGCAGAGGTGCTGATGCACTGTGATGCTATACAGTCGCACTCCGAATCGTACATCGGGCTGGTAGAGGTCGGTGTCGGTATCGTCCCCGCATGGGGGGGTTGCAAGGAGCTGCTTGGGAGGCTGAGGGACTTCGGAATCGCAACGGGCGGCCCGATGGGCCCGATATTGAAGGCCTTCGAGATAATCGGCACTGCGCAGGTGGCGAAATCGGCTGATCAGGCCCGATCAATGGGGTTCCTAGGTCCGGAAGATAGGATTACGATGAACCGCGATCGCCTGCTGTCCGATGCAAAGGAACGGGCCTTGGAGCTAATTGATGGGTACAGCCCACCGGAGCCAAGGACCTACAACCTACCAGGACGGACAGCTAGGCTGGCACTTGACATGGCGGTTTCCGATCTGGCCCTCTCGGGTAGGGCTACGCCCCACGACGTAGTGGTAACCTCGGAGCTCGCGGAAATACTGTCCGGAGGCAGCACGGACATTCTCGACGAGATCAGTGAGGATGATCTCCTAGCCTTGGAAAGGGCCTCGATAGGGAGGCTGGGCAGGCAAGAGGACACCCTCGCTAGGATGGAGCACATGCTGGAGCACGGCAAGCCACTGAGGAACTGAGGTGATGATTTGGTAGACTGGGACCCTCCTTCTCGTGACTACGAGTTCCTATTCAACGAGGTGTTCGACGCAGTAGGCTCCATCGAGGGGCTTGGCTTCGATGACTTCGACTGGGATTTCCTATCCATGCTAATGGAGGGGTGGGGCACTCACGTCAAGGAGGTCTGGCTTCCCATCAACGAGATCGGAGACAGGAAAGGGCTCAGATTCGAGGACGGTAAGATCTCGATGCCCGAGGAATTCAAGGATGCCTACAAGAGGGGCGTCGAAGAGGGTTGGTTCGCCACTTCAAGCAAGCCTGAACACGGCGGAATGGGAGCTCCGACCTTATTCCAAGCGGTGACTTGGGCGGAGTTCGGAACGTCTACCTGCATGTCACTGAGCGTCCTGCCTGCACTTACCACCGGGGTCTACGAGGTTCTGGCAGAGCATGGTGTCAGCGAGCTCGTTGACTACTACGCAGGCAATCTAGCTACAGGCGAGTGGGCTGGGACGATGTGCCTCACAGAGCCCCACGCGGGGACTGACCTGGGCATCATCTCCACCAGAGCGGATCCGAATGAGGACGGAACCTACCGGATATCCGGGACCAAGATCTTCATCACCTACGGCGAGCATGACATGACGGACAACATAGTTCACCTAGTTCTGGCCAAAGTTCCTGGTGGCCCAGAGGGCACCAAGGGAATCTCGCTGTTCCTAGTTCCCAAGTACCTGCCAAAGCAATGGGGGGATGGGTCCCTCTCGGAGATTACTCACGACCTCAGTGATTCTGTCAATGGCGTGTCTTGCTCGGGTAGCGAGGAGAAGATGGGGTTGCACGCTAGCCCTACTTGCGTCATGAATTTCGACGAGAGCGTGGGATGGCTGGTCGGGCCGCTCCACGAGGGCATGCCATTGATGTTCGAGATGATGAACAGAGAGAGGTTAGCGACTGGGATGATGGGTCTCGGTCTGGGTGAGATAGCATACCAAAACGCTCTGAATTGGTCCAAGGACCGAAGGCAGGGAAGGGACCTGAAGGGGGCAAGGAGCCCCAACGAAGCGGCCGACAACATCCTAGTCCACCCGGACGTGAGGCGCATGCTTCTGGAGTCCAAGGTGAACAACGAGGGTTGCAGGGCTCTAGCTGCATGGACAGGGATCCTTCTCGATCAGATGCGTAGTGACGACCCCGATGTATCCAAGCCGGCCGAGGGGCTTGTGGCGATGTTCACACCCATAGTGAAAGCTCACTTCACGGACCTCGGGTGTGAGACTGCGAGTACCTGCATGCAAGTAATGGGCGGAGCTGGGTACTGCTCCGAGTACGGTGTCGAGCAATTCTACAGGGACGTGCGGATATCCAAAATCTGGGAGGGGACGAACGGTATACAGGCCCTCGACCTTGCTGGCCGCAAGGTAACGCAGGGGTTCGGGAGGAACCTGCGATACCTAATGTGGCCGCTGACTGATTTCATCGAGGAGAACAGGGATGACGAAGAGATGGCCGAGTTCAACAGGCCCCTGCACCAAGGGGCAAGGGGTCTACAGCAGATCACGCTTCTAATGGTGGGAGAGGGAATGGCCGACCCTCACTTCCTAGCGGCGGGAGCGACGGATTACTGCCGGTACTTCGGAAACGTCCTCCTGGCTTACATGTGGGCCAGAATAGCGAAGATCTGCCTAAAGCGGAAGGGAGAGCCGTTCTATGACGCAAAGCTTGCTAGCGCTCGCTTCTTCTTCAACAGGATATACCCTGAGACCCTTGGGCTTGCTGCGAAGATCCAATCGGGGCCCGGTCCGATGATGGAGTACCCGGAGGCGATGTTCTGATTTCGGAGAGCGGCAAAGAGGGGCAGAGCCTAGTGAAGGGGCGCTCCTCTTCCTATCAATCAACTCCGATTAGCTGGTGGCCGACGATTCCTGGAGTCCTCATGGCAGTTCTGGCCGGGGAGATTCTCGCGCTTGTACTGATTCCCGGTATCGCATCCAACAGGGCCTACTGGCTGGCACTCGGAGTTACCGCTCCGTTCGTGGCCTGGTTCCTTGTCTATTGGAGGGTGTACCAGTCGGTTTTCGTCACTCGAAGGCAGAGTTCTGTCGAGCCCATCAATCCGGGTTGGAAACCATTCACATTCCACGGATGGGGGAACGAGACCCTGAAGGCCTTCCTCATGGAGTCCGAAGAGGCTAGCGAAGACTTGGTGCTGTACCTTCACGGATACAGCTCTAGGCTTTCGAGGGGGGAGTCCAGGGCCATACACCTGCATGGCCTTGGTGTGAACGTGATTAGCCTGGACCAGCGAGGTTTCGGCGCGCAAGGGAGGAGGCACGACTGGACCCTACTGAAAGTGCTGACCGACCTCGAAGGTCTGCTGAACCACGCTCCGGATGCCCTAGGATTCACACCCAAGAGATTGTGGATTTATGGGCACTCGATGGGTGGGCTGCTTGCCATTCGTCTCTCTTCGCACGCATCTGGGTGGTGGGCTGACTCTCTGAGGGGGATCGTCCTAGAGTCCCCTGCCACCTCCTTCCCCAAAATCATCGACGGCAAGCTCCCAGGCAGGGCGGTTTTGGCAAAGCCGTGGGTTCGGCACATCCTCAGAAGGGAGCACGAGCGCATTCACCCCGATCTGAACATCAGATACGCCAATGCGGAGCTTCCGTACATAGGGATACCGAGCGTTCCGACGCTGCTGGTCCAGGCCAAGGAGGACGAGGTGCTTGGGATGGAGCACTTCGATCTCGCAAGGAGGCACCTTTCGGATGTCGCTGAGATCCACGTAGTCGGCATGCCCCATACATCACGAGTCGACTCGGTGGAGAGGCGGGAGATAGTCGAGGGCTGGATGGTGTCCCAGCTTGGCGAGGTGAGTCAGTAGGCTTCGCCCGTGAATCGTTCAATATGCTTAGGATCTTAACACACAGGTAATAATGAGGACGGTGATCCAGGGCCATGCCCGAGAATTGGTGGAAGGGTACGCAGTTGGGCGGGCTCGCGATCAGCGCGCTCCTGCTGTTGGTGAGCTTCTTCTTTATTGCAGAAGAGCCGTTTGGTAGGTCGGTGTTTGCGATTGCTGTTTATCTGTTCCCTTTGTTTGCCCTGCTATTCATCTTCATCGGAGCGTTAGTTCGTCAACTGAGGGTGGGCGACATGAAGCCATTCATTGTCGGTTTGCTACTCGGAGTCCCGACTTGGTTCTTCATTTCCCTTGTGATAGGGCTTCTGATCTCCATGGTCACGGGTCAAGACCCAGTTTGGTGACGGTTGACCAACGAAGGTTGCCGAGGCTAGTTTATCAGGTCGGGGGGGTGCACACATCATGTGGGCGAGAGGAAGTGCGCCATAGAGGGGTGCAATGCCCTGGAGTTCAGGACATCTGGAGTCTGCTTGCGTCACCGGGATGAGGGGGGCACCGATCGTAGTGTAACGGCCGCCAAGCCAGAAAACGAGGGAGGGGGCTCCACCGAGTCTTCGACGGCCTCGGTCTCAGAGGCAATAGGCGCGATCATGATTTTTATCGGCGGTTCCATGTCGCTAGTTGGATTCTTTTGGCTGTTCGACGGTTATGTGGTAGCCCAAATGGCTGGTGCTACCCTTCTCGTAGTTGGTATTTTGTTCTTGCAAATTGGCCTAGTGCTTTACCGGGGAAGTGGTACTTCCGGTTTTCTTCTTCCCTTTGGAGGTGCCTTTTCGCGTATGACTAGGGTTGCGCTTCTGGTATCTGTGATTGGATTTTACGCGTACCAGGGTCTTCTGACATAGCATCATTTTGCACAGCAAAATACAGTGCCTGTGGAGGAATCGAGTTATACAGTGGTGGCTTGTCGGTCGGCCATGTCCATACTAGCCGCATACCAAACCGCCTTTGAAGCCGGAGACGTCGAGGCACTTGACTCGATCCTGCATGACGAATTCACATTCACGCCCCACGTTGGTGACGCTGTGATGGGAAAGGGGGACGTTTTGGCTTTCGCTGGGACCGATGCAGTTAGCACAGAGGGCCATAGGATTCTCTATGAGAACGACGAGGTTGGGGTCGAGCACTCGATCGCTCACTTCTCAAATGGGTCGACTTCCGAGGCAGTCCTCTCTTTCCACCGCTTCAAGGATGGCAGGATTATCGCCACAGAGACTGGCGCTACGCCGCTGTCAGATGACTACTCCTTGGTTGGTAGCTAGACGTCTAAAACTTGGCCTGTGCTTAGGCTATAGGCAGACAGTCTTGGGCGGTTGACCCCTGATTTTAGCACCGCCCCGGTATCTACGAGCACCGTTGACGGTCTCCCATCGGTTAGTCTGACGTCGCTGAACCACACTCCCTCTTCCACGGTACTTAGGCCGAAATCCCCTAGTTTCTGAACGGGTGTGTGGCCGCAGATTATTTGTCTCTCAGGATCCAGTGGTGTTTTGGCCAGGAATACCGATCTCGATGATAGTCGCTCTTTGTCACTCTGATCTTCAAGGGGCAGGTCGACGTCGTAGCCTGCGTGAACTAGGCGGAAGGCGTCGAGCACCACCTCGGACGGGAGGCTGTCTGTGAAGGCCATCCATTCTGAGGCCTTCCCAAGTCGATTGGTTATGTCGGAGTCCATTGACTCGAGTGTTTCCCTCCCCCCTACCCTGAGCCAGAAGTCCATCTTTCGACTCGAAGGGTCTCTTAGTGCTCTGGACATTATGGCCTCATGGTTGCCCTTCAGGGAATGTATGTTTTTGCCATCCCTGACGATTTGCAGAACTCCCTGGCTGTCCGGTCCCCTGTCTATGAGGTCCCCGAGACAAACAACCTGGTCTCCTTCAGAGAGCCGAAGAGTTGCAAGGAGCTCCTCGAATGCGGATTTACAGCCATGTATGTCGCCTACTGCCCAGACGTCCTTGCCATCATCCAATGCATTCTGAAGGAGCGTCTCCAGTCTTCGGTCCCTGTGTGTTTGCTCCATGTTTACGTTACGCTTGAGCTACGGATAAAATCGATTCGTTTAGCCCCAGACTACTCTTCTTCCAGTGGGGCTTTTTGCGGTTCATTGGCCCCGGAGGGGACGAACATCGCGACGATCATGGCGATCGGGACGATGATCAGCAAGATTCCAGCTGCGTCAGAGTCGAATAGCTGGGTCGGCCTAGGAAGAATTGGCTCGATGATCATGCCGATCAAGAACATCGTCAGGGCCAAGGCCCAGAGTGACCTATTGCCAACGGCCTTCTCTGGGAAGCCTTTGGAGAAGTGGGAGAGCAGCAGGTATGACATGGTCAGAATTAGTACCAATAGAAGGATTACTGCTGTGGGGGCCTCTTGGTCTAGCTCTGGGCCCCGTCCCTCGTTGAGGGATGACTCCATGATGACCAGCAATCTTGATGACACGAGAATTATCAAGATCCCAACGATTGCCACCAGCCCCAAACGGCTGTTTCCATTGTCCATATCACCCATTCATCTCGCTCCTTGTTAGTTCGACCCTCTTGCTCATTCCGTCCCTGACCCTCCTAATGTGACCTTCTGCCTCCATCCTCGAGAGCACGCGGCTTGCCTTGGAGTCCGTGAAGCCGGTTTGACTGACTAGCTCTGACTGCCACATCGAGCCGGAGTTCTCCGAAAGTATAGCCACTACCTGCTTCTGGTCCCCTGAGAGCATGGGGTTGCGAGGTGTAGTCACTTCATCCAGGGGTTCTTTTGCCCGTCCTGGGTCCTTGACCCAGGTTAGTGATACCCCGATAATCACTCCCACGCTGGTCAGAAAAAGTGAGTAAATCAGATAGGACGCAAAGTATCCCCCTTCTGAGTCGGACTCCAAGGCGAATGGCACTGCAATGAGGAGGAGCATCATGAACGCCCCTAAAGAAAGGGTGATTCTAGCCGGTCTGTCCATTGGAGGGCTCTCCGGGCCGATAGCCATGACCTACGCGTCGCATTCACTGTTGTGAATGTTGGCGCTTTGGTTACTGGCTCTTTATTCGCTTCATCGGGCTGATTCTTCGGAGCTCTCGTCTGATCTCTCATCTGAGCTCTTTTCGGGGTAGTCGCAGTAGAATACGCCTTCACCGCGGTCTGCGGCCTCTGTCCAGACTCCCATCCTGGACTCGCACATCTCCTGGGTAACCTCTTTGTGATGGGGTGCTGGAAGCGGATGTCCCTGGTCCTCGCACCTGTCTATCATCTTGCAAAGGGCCCCGCCCATTCGGCCTCGGAATCCCTGTCTCTCGTCATGGTCCCTGTGGCACCTGAAATCGTCTGCGCACTCCCTGTGGTGCTCTGCACGAGCGATCATGTGCCTTAGTGCAATTCCTATTGTCTCTGAGTCGGCCATGCAATCCTCGCTCTCCATGCAGAAGGAAATTGCCTCCTGGGCGGCGGCGAGCTGGGTGATCTTCTCATCTGCGAAATCCATCCTCTTGGTCTCGTCCCATTGCTTTCTCTCGTCCCAGTCCTTGAATTCCGCGTCCTCACAATCATAGTAAACAACGCCATTTTCTTCCCTTATGCAAATCTGATAGTCGTCGGTCTTGTCTGCCTTGACCTCGTCATCCACGTAGTCGGTCCCGTCTAACTTGGCCTGCATCCCGCCAACGGCCCAGTTTAGCTTCTCGATCATCACGGATAGGGATTCGTCATCTGCTGTGCAGTCCGCGCTGTCGAGGCAGAATTGGAAGGCTGCGATTAGGTTGGTGTTGATGTCGATCCTCTTCTCGAGGTGCTCCTCCCTGTCCTCCATGGCCTTGTTTATCCTATGCTTCATGACTTTGCCAACGAGCGCTCTCGGGCCTTTGTCGGCCTTTTCGGAGTCCTTCGCCTCCCAAGTGTCCTCTCCCGTTAGGTCATCGACAGCCCCCACGAAGGGGTCTTCCTCAGCGTACTCTGGCGCTGCATAGTCAACTAGTGCGGCGCTGACCGACGCTCCTGCCAGGAGGGAGAAAGCCGCTAGAGCGACTACGCCTGCAGTGAACGGCCTTGCCTTGTGCTTGTTTTCCTCGTTTATCGTTGGCTCCATTCTTGTCACCTTGCAACGAGATGGCTTGCAAAAGCATATGGTGTTCTGGATAAAATGCTCGGAAAAGGCTGCAAAACCCTGCAAAAGGTGATGACTGGGGTTAGGAGAGGAGGTGCCCTATTTTGGATAACGTCTCATCGATGTCGTCCTCGTTTAGCACCATGGGTGGCTTGATCTTGATCACGTTGCGCATAGGCCCGTCCGTGCTTAGGAGCACGCCCCTTTCCCTCATCCCATCTACCAGAGAGAGGGCCTCGTCCGAGGCGGGCTCCTTGCTCTCGCGGTCCCTGACCATCTCGAAGCCCAGGAACAGTCCCCTTCCTCTGACGTCGCCTATGATGTCGTGGGTTTGCTTCAGCTCGGTCAGCCCCTCTGCCAGTCTGTCTCCGAGCCTCCTTGCCCTCTCCATGAGTTCGTCGTTTTCTATGACGTCGAGAACTGCCATCCCTATAGCGCAGGAAACCGGGTTACCCCCGAATGTGCTGAAGAACTCCATTTCTCCGAGTGCCGCCGCTATCTCATGGGTTGTGAACACCGCCCCCATGGGGTGGCCGTTGCCCATTGGCTTGCCCATCACGACGATGTCCGGCTCTACGCCGGACTCTTCGAACGCCCACATATGGGAGCCGACCCTGCCGAACCCGACCTGGACCTCGTCTGCTATCAGCAATGCTCCCTTGGCATGGACTGCCTCCGTGACCGCTTCCAGGTAGCCGGTGGGCAGGGGAATCTGGCCTGCGCATGACAGCATCGTCTCGATCATCAGCGCTGCTAGCCCCTCCTTTGCCTCGATCGCAGCGACGGCCTCGGAGCCGAACGGGGTCCCTTCCCTTCTGTACTCGTCCGGTATGGGCAGTACGTGTACCCAAGGCTCGGGGCTCCCCTGGCCCCCTGGCCCTCTGAATTTGTAGGGGCTCAGGTCGATCAGCATCCCGGTGTGGCCATGGTAGGCTCCGTCTATGACCGCCATGTCCTTCCTATTTGTGTGGGCCCTGGCTAGTCGAACTGCTAGCTCGTTGGCCTCACTCCCGGAATTTACTAGGAAGCCCACGCACAATCGGTCAGGCAGAGTGGATGCCAGCCTGGACAGGTACTCCGTCAGCCCCTCGTACACGTATCTGCTGTTCGTGTTGAGCTTCGACATCTGAAGCTGCCCCGCCTCCACGACCGTCGGGTTGCAGTGACCGACATGAGAGACGTTGTTGACTAGATCCAGATACCTGGTCCCATCCGCGGCGAAAAGGTACTGCATCTCCCCCCTCGTGATGTGCAGCGGGGCGCCATGGGCCAATGAGAGCGATCTGCTGATGTGCCTGTTTCTTGCATCGAGTAGCTCGGAGATGTCAGTCATCTTCGAAAACCTCGATCTCGGCGGCTCTTCGTTGTGGAGGAAGGAGGGCTCTAGCCTTTCGACCCTGCTCGTCGAAGGAGTCCTCCAATCCCTCCACGGTCCGCAGGGAATGCAGGCCGTCCATAATTGATGGGGGTGGTTCCGGAATAGTGCACTGGGGTTCCGTTCTACGAACCGTTATCAATGCGCTATTCGCTCCATTGCCATGCCGGGAACGTTTGACCGAACGAGAGGGAGGGCCCTGACGAGGGAAGTGTCCCCGCTTTTCTCGGATGCTGTCACTGAGTTCTTCGGCACCAAGGCGCCGGACTACGCCGCGGCCTTGGGCGCCCAGGAGGCGTACTTCGCTGCCCTGAGGGCCCATGGGACCGATGTAGTGACGCTCCCGGCTCTGGACGGTTACCCTGACTGCAGCTTCACCGAGGACACGGCGGTCATGATCGACGGGAAGGCGATAGTTACCAACCTGGGCCACCCGAGCCGGCGAGGTGAGCAGGATTCCGTGGCAGAGTTCCTGAGTGACGATTTCGAGATAGTGAGGATGCCCGATGGTAGCACTCTGGATGGCGGAGACGTCGTTTTCTTCGACGACTGCTTCCTAGTCGGGCTCTCTACAAGGACCAACAGGGAGGGGGCCGAGTTCCTCGCGAGCCATGCCGAGTCGGCGGGCCTCGGCACTCGCTTCATCGAGGTCCCTGGGACGACTCTTCACCTGACCACTGTGTGCTCGAGCCCCCGGCCTGGCCTCATCATCGCAGCTGAGGGTCAGCTCACAGCGGGAGACCTGTCCTTCGCGGAAGAGGTGATCTGGGTACCGAGCGAAGAGGGCTACGCTGCCAACACAATAGCCTACGGCGACCGTGTCATTCTGTCGGATGGCTATCCGAAGACCAGGCAGCTGCTGATGGACGCCGGTTTCTCCATTACCACTGTCGAGATGTCGGAGTTCAGGGAGGTAGATGCCAGCCTCACCTGCCTCTCGGTTTTCATAGGGTGAGTAATCGAG
>CEVZ01038727.1_pt1 | contig 11897 bp, 7 predicted proteins | sample 361371 | NCBI WGS metagenome assembly CEVZ01 (sample SAMEA2620217, study PRJEB7988) | marine metagenome | isolation source: saline water (ENVO:00002010), including
TCGAAGAGATTGAAATCATTGGAGCTGATGGAGGCTCCCAGGAGCATGTTCTAGGAACCTGGGCGGCTCTATTCGAGTCTCCAGCCGGTGCAAAGATTAGGATCCATCACGAAAGTAATGTCTCTCGTAGATTCCACCCAGAAGACGGGGAGATGTATCTCGAGATAGGTGATGGTGCTCGCTTCTCCGTTTTTTCATTTGAGAGTACAAGGGTGTGGATCAAGGGATCAAAATGGGATGTCTCTGGAGAAGAGATTGGTTTCTCCACCAGAGGCCTGAGCAACGAGGGGATTGGCGGGAAGGTTTCCATCAGGGCCGAAGGAGTCCTGGTGATAATTACAGGAAGGTGACTCATTCCTCTTCTATGACCTGCTTTGCCAGCATCAGAGCAATTGGCCTTGTCTTCTCGTCTTCTTCCAATGCAATCCTAGCAATTATCATGATTGGGACTCCGATTATCGCCCCAGAAATCCCCCAAACCGAAGCCGAGACCATCACTGTCAGAAGTAGTACTAAAGGGGAAATCCCTAGCTTCTGGCCAGAAAGATTTGGCTCAATGAATGACCCGAAAAGTTGCTGATTGGCAATCATGAGGGCACCCAATAAGAATGCCTGAAGAGGATCTAGGACAATTAGAGCGATAATCAAAGGAGGGATAGTAGCCAGAAGTGCCCCCAGTACAGGAATGAAGTCTAGGAGGAAGCAAAGGGTTCCGAACAAGAACCACCCTGGAATGTCCATGTACCAAAGCAATATCGTGAGCACGGTTGCTTGGCCTGCGCTGCAAGTTGCCTTTGAGATTACATACGTAGATATGGACTCGGAAGAGTTTGCAACTATCTTCTCCAACCTCTCGTATGATTCTGGGAAGGCTACCTTTAGCCTTCCAGGAAGGGATTTCTCCTCGAGGATCAAGAATACCACAAAGATTGCCACAGTCAGCATTGTGGTCATGAATGAGGCCACATCTGCAAGAATGATGGTTGCAAATCTCTGGATGCTCTCTGGGTTCAGGACATTCTGAATTGTCTCCTGACTAGTGATCACATCTTCGAGACCATAGAGATTTGCTTCCGACAGGTTTTCCCACTTTTCATCGAACTTGTCCCTTAGGCCCCCCTCGGCATTGACTTCGTCAATGAAACTGTCAATATTGTTGTAGAGTAGGATGGAAATTGCGTAAACCCCGAGCGACCCGACGAATAGGATGATCGCGTAAGCCATCAGGGGTAGCTTGGCTACGAACTCATAGCGATCGATGAGGTACTTCTCTGGAGCTCTGATTAGGAAATAGATCAGGATCGCAATCGCAAGTGGCATCAGAATGGGCTTCAAATTGACCAGAACCAGATACAAGACCAGGAGGATAATGCTGAAGTTTGCTGCAGTTGCGCTCTTCGACCTGATTCGTGGTGACTCTGTGGCGCCCATCGACCATCGGAAGCAGGATTAGCAATCAAGAGTTTCCCCGGACAAGGATCGCCTATCTGGCACGATCGTAGATTTCCAAGAAGGACTCCGCGTTACCCAGGAGGGTGAATTTCTCCATCACCCTATTCCTTCCCTCTGAACCTTTCTTGAGTAGTATTTCTCTTGATGAGCACTCGTTAACTATCGCCTGTGCTAGCGCTTCCTCGGACCCCATCTCGAAAAGGGCCCCTACGCTTTCGTCTACCATCTCAGGCAATGGTCCGTGGTCGACAGTTACCACTGGAGTTCCGCTGGCCATAGCCTCAAGCGGAATCAAGCCCTGCCCTTCGTAGTAGCTGGGATATGCTACAACATCTGCTGACCTGTACATCTCGGCAATTCCCTCGAAATCCATCTCTGACTCGATTGAGACCTTGTCCCCTATTCCTAGACTTGAGGCCATCTTGGTAAGCCTGCGCTTTAGGGACCCTCTGCCGATGATTACCAAGTGCACATCAGTGGTGTCTGAGGCCCTCTTGAATGACCTCAGGAGCATCCCATGGCCCTTTCTAGCGGCAAGCCTACCGACCGCTAGGACCAGCATGGTTTCCGACGAGATTGAGTATCTGCCCCTCATCTCTGATTCGAAATGAGCCTGGTCCTCGCTGTCCCTGTGCGGGGGCACGAACATTTGCGTATCCACTCCCCAGTGGACAACCTCGCAATCCCAATTGTCCGGGGCATCGTACCTAGTCTCGAGGTCGATCTTGGTTGCATGCGAATTTGGGACGATGATAGCAGAGTTTCTTACGGCAGAGTTCTCGAATCTTGCGTACCTCTTGGCAAGGAATCTGATTGCGATGTCGTTTGGGTTCGACCAAACCGCAGGCTCTCCGAATTTAGCTGCCAACAGAAGGCCGTCCCTCTCCCCTAGCCAGGTCCCGTGCATGGATGAGACCACTGGAGCTACCTTGCTATGGCATATTGAGAATTGCTTGTCGTCCCAAGAAACCATTGGACAATGGAGGTGTACGACATCCACATTGTCTCGCTCGTTGATCTTGATCAGCTCCCTAAGTGCATGCCTTCCGTAGGACCGTGTGAATGACATGGGGATCTTGGCCCATGGGACCCCTATGACAGAAACCCCATCCACGATGGGGGGGTTCCCCCCCGACCTTCTGGTGATCACTGTGACCCTGTGGCCCATCTCTGCTAGTTTTGATGAGAGGTGGAAGACGGTGGATCCCATCCCTCCCCACCTTGGAGGGTACTCTCCAGATATCATCGCGATGTGCATAAGTTGCCCGATAATGCGGTCCGGGGGTGCGTTATTGAATGGAGCGGGAGAAAAATACAGCTTACAATGGTTCAAAAATGCGTTCTCACTAGCATAATCCCAATGACGGACGAATTGCCAGTTCACGTGACAGTAGTTATCCCCACTCGAAACGAGGAGGAAGCCATCGTAGACACGATCAGGAGCGTCCCAAATGACGGTTGGTGCAAGGAGCTTAGCTTCCTGGTGGTTGACGGCAACTCCAGCGATAGAACCAGGGAGCTGGCGGAGCAGGAAGGGGCGACTGTGTTCCTCGAGCCGAGGAGGGGTTACGGCCGGGCCTACAGGACTGGGTTCGAAATCGCCCCGGGGGAAATCATTGTGACGATGGATGCTGACTGCACCTATCCCGGAGAAGAGGTTCCAGCTCTAGTCAGGAAGCTGGTGGAGGAGGAGCTCGAGTTCATCACCTGCGATCGTTTGAGGCGGGCGGAAGAGGGTGCTATGTCCGGGCTACACGGTTTTGGCAACTGGGTCTTATCCTTCACTGCAAGAATGCTCTTCTGGTACGGGGTGCATGACTCGCAGTCCGGAATGTGGGTTTTCAGAAAGAGCATACTGCAGGATCCCAAGATGCGACCGACTAACGATGGGATGCCGCTCTCGGAGGAGATGAAGATCAATGCCAGGAGGCAAATAGGGAAGAAGAAGGCCATCGAGGTCTCAGTGCCATACAGGAAGAGAGTGGGTCAAGCTGAGATCAACACCTGGGGGGATGGCTGGAAGAACCTGAAGTTCCTGTTCGTCAAGAGGCTGGGCCTGAACAGGGAGAGCACGCCCTGGGGTCCTGAGAGCTAGTCCTCCTGAGAGTCGAACTGCTCGTCCATCTCCCTTGGATCGAAGGTCGACCACGATTCTATGACCTCGATGTCCTTGGCAATCTCAGCCAACGACCTTCTCCTGTAAAACAGTCCTGCAATGGAGAGCCCAGCTATTGATATGACCAATGTCGGGATGCCGAAGGACGAGACCCAAGCCTCTAGGCCGCCAGATGATGGTTCTACGATTGGTACTGTGTGGACTTGTCCGGGGCTAACCAGATCTCCGTCAATCGCCCATACCTCAACCCTAGCCCAGTCTCCTCCGGAAACTACCCAGGAGGATCTGGAGCTCCAGATCCCGTCTCCAGCCACTGCATCCCCCCTAGTGCCGTCGTCCTGGAAGAACATGGCCTGCGACGCCCCTCCAGCGAGGAGTTCCCCCCTGACTGTCTGGGTGGTCCCATCCTCGTCCTCGAGGCGGACTGTTGTGGTAACCTCGGTGGGGACCCCATCCTCTACTCTCTGAACGGAGACGGTTAGATCGAATAGCTCTGGTGAGCTAGAGCCAACTGTGAGATTGATGGAGGTTATCGATTCGTCCCCCCTGGAGTCCTTTACCATCAGGTCAATCCTTACTGGACCTGGTGGGAATGACTGGTTGAATGACATGCTGTCGCTTACCACCTCTCCATCAATTCTCCATTCGTACAGGACTATGTCCCCATCGTAGTCAATGGAGTCCTCAGCACTGAGTATAGCCATCTGGCCGGGAGGCAGGTACTGTCCGTTGTCCATCCCTGATATCACGGCGACTGGGGCTGTTTCGAGAACTGTGATCTCCTGGAAGTGTGTCCTGACCATCCCATTGTCGTCTTCAAGAACAAACGTCAGATTGTGCATTCCTGCAACGAGGTAGTCATTGTACCAGTTATCTGAGGTCTTGTCCTCTAGGATTGTACCCATTAGGTCAGAAGAGACTGAGACAGTGAATTCATCTCCGTCGTAGTCAATTGAGGGTCTGAAGTCGAAAAGAACTGGGAGGTTGGACGTGACCTCGATCCCTGGAACAGGGGAGTCTAGTACCAGAACTGGTGCCGACTCGGTGACGGTTACCAAGACCTGGTCCTGGACAGGTCCAGAGCCATCGTCCAGGGTCAGGGTGATCTCGTGGTCTCCCGCAGGAAGCCTTGTTTCCACATTCCAGCTTCCGCCCAATGGGGCCTCTGAAATGTTCGATTCCCAAATTACGGAAACCAACTCAGAGCTAGAAGGGGCGTCTGGGTTGCAAAGCAGCCCGGATCCATTGCTGGGGAGCTCCCCGCAGTAAAGGTCCCAGTCACCAGAACCCGTTGCGCCGAGGAGGATTACTTCCGACGAGTCTGTGAGCAAAGAATCAGCGGGGGAGGAGATTCGGGCATTGGGAACTGAGTTGGAAACGATTAACGTCTCTTCGCTAGTTTTCCACTGGCCAACGTGCTCAGGTTGGTCATCGCTAGATTTCATGGTTATCTTGTGGGTCCCCTTGCTAAGTGTACCCATCCACTCAAGCGATCCAGAGGTTGATGTTCCCGAGGCTAGTAAACCGTCAATGTCGCTATGGAATTCGAACCTGACCTCGTCCCCTTCTGGGTCGGAAGTTCCTGTTCCATCGATGTGTACCCAATCCGCAGAAGATTCCCCGGTCCTTGAAATCCCCATCACAGGCTCTGGTATCTCGTTGAACAGATTGACTTCGAATGTCCAAGACACCGCTGGATTGACTCCGTCGAAAGCAAAGACTGAGGCTGTGAATTCCTCCTCTGGGGCACCTATGAATGACCTAACGATCTCCATTTGGCAGAACGGGCTATTTGGATCTGGGTCAGGTCCGGATTCGTACGAGGCCTCCACCCAGCACCACAAATCTGCGCCCTCTGGGTCGAAAGTCCCATTTAGGCTGACTGTCATGCTGGCCGTCTCTCCGAGGAATAGGACTCCCCACGAGGAGATGGAAGGTGTCGTCTTCACCGATAGGACAGGAGGGAGGTTGACGAGCTCAATCTCCCTTGTCTCGTTAGTGCACTGGCCTTGTGAGTCGCAGACCTCCAACGTTACCTGGTGGTTCCCGTCGGAGAGGCATCCAGAGCCATTGAAGTTGGCAATGAAGCTAGAGTGGTTGCCGTTCGAAGACTCGGGGCATGCCAATGCGAGGTCGCCGTCTATGCTGCTGGTCCAGCTGAAGGTCAGAGCGTCGAAGTCTAGGTCCCAGCTCTCGATGGCATCGAACTGGATCTCGCTCCCGCTTGAGAACTGTTCCTCGTCCAGTGGGGAGGACCACTGGATGAAGGGTGGCTGGTTGCTAAGCTCCATCCTGCAGTAGACCGTCTTGTCATCGTCGATTACTATCTCGGCCGTGTCGTTATGCACGGAGTCGTATTCGCACCCCACGAACGCGGAGTTGTTCTCTGACCATCCCTGGAGGGGCGTCCATCTCTTTCCGACGAACGGGCCGTACTCTCCGACGCCCTGGTATGGCTGGATCGCATCCAAGTCATCATCGAATTGGGAGAATGAGATGTTCACATTTGCGAAGGGTATGTTCAGGAGGTTCTGATTGATGGTGTGGACCTCCATGGACCACATGACGTCCAGGATGTTGTCGTCCTCCGTGTTTTCTGGGGTCAGCAGGGGACCAGAAGAAATCCACCTTAGATGGGAGGACGAGTTCATTTCGAACGAGCTAGAGGCTCCAGCATCCTGGTCAAGGGAAGACGCGGTGAAATTGGCGATGCTGTTGTCTAAAGTCGGAGCAGATGCGTCGCAAATCAGGGTGGTTCCCACGACAATTAGCTCCGTATGCGATCTTAGGTCTAGGCAATGGGACGGGCTATCCCAGATCACGCTGTTTGACAAGTGGGAGGTAACTGTTCCCTTTGCCTCCCAGAACATCCCCCCTTCCCCGCTCAGGTCAAGTCCGGAAATGTTAGCATCAACCTGGTTGAGCATTACCGAGTAGTTGGATGAGTCCGAATCTACCATCATGTCGTCAATGATCACGGTTCCGGGGAATATGGTCCCGCTGTTGTCTATGTCTACTGCTGGCTCGCTCACCGAAGAAACCACTGTGATCGAGGTTAGCTGCACGTCTATGCTGTCACGCACGACCAGGCCACTGTGATCCCCATTGGAGGAGCAAGAGTTGCAGGACACGTTCTTCCCCCCGCTCATCACGTAGTTCGACCCCTGGAAGTATAGGCCTGCACCCTCTGAAGATGCTAGTCCGTTCTGGAAAGATTGGATTTGGGACAGCTCAACGTTGCTCGAGTCGATTACTGAGAGGCCGTGACGGTAGTTCCTCTCCGTCAGCAGATTCTCAACCCTCGGGTGGAACTCCACGAACGAGGCCCCGTCGCCAGAGTTGTCACTGATTGTCCAGTTGCTTCCAATTACTCCGCCCTTCGCCATCACCACTCCTGAGCCTGAGGAGTTCTGCACCGACAAGCCGTGAATCTCCGCAGGACCCTTGCCAGTCCAGCTCGTGCTCCTGAAAAGGAGGCCTGCACCGTCGTGGAAGCTCGCCGGCAACTGGGGGCCGTTGTCCCTAATCGTGAGGTTTGAGATGTGAGTCGAAGAGTCCGTAGTGTAGGCCCTGAAGCCAACGATTGCGTTGCCCTCGATGATTGCGTCAGAAACGCGTGCCCCGGATGTGTTCAGGTCGAACGCAGCGCCGATCCCGAGACCCGGGGTCTTAGCGTTAGGGCCGCCTGTCCCCCTAATCTCCAGCGACTCGAAGACAGCGTTGGTCTCAAGGTTCGAGAAGTTAGAGTGGTCTTGCCTCTCCACTAGGACGCCCCTGTACTGGCTGTCCTCGACCTTCGTATCGAGGAACGTCGGGCGAGTGGTCGAGTCGTCAGAGATGTGCCTGACTATGATTCCGTTGTCGGACCTGGAAACGTTGGAATTGGTGAAGAGGGGGATTGAGTCCTCGACCCAGATCCCGCTGCTTGGCGCGAGGGTCGATCCCGAGACGTTGTGGATTGAGATGTCGCTCCAGAGCCCTCCGGAGTTGTACCACATGTTGACCCCCCTTGTAACTAGGTTCTCGATATGGGCCCCTCTGACGATAGGGGAGGAGAAGTCCCCTGCGGAAATCCCGATGCCGTACCTCCACGACAGTGATGTTCCGTGGATGTCCTGGCCGCCTCCGTCTATGACAAGGTCGTTGATTTTGGGGGAAGCGCCCGAGAATAGGTCCACTGCTACCCTGTGGGCGTTAAGGACGGTGAGGTTGCTGATGGTTGGGTTGCTGGAGTAGATCGTGATTCCGAACTCGGAGTCTGTTATTGTCACGTTGTCCAGGACCGAGCCCATGTTGCTGGAGCTAGAGTTGAACTGGATCCCCTGGTGGTCCCCCGAGATCGAGCCGAATGTTACGGGCGAGGAGGATGTGCCCTCTACGGTCAGCCTCCCATCGACCCCCAGCCTCTCGCCGTCGCCGAGTAGGACAGTCGTCCCTGCCTGGATGACCAGGACCTGGTTGGATTCCACCAGGTACCCGTCGGGCAGGCTGACGTTTCCCGACCAGACAGTCGTCGATCTGGCCATTCCTGCCGAGGTGCTGGAAATTAGCGGTGCCAGCAGGAAAAGGACGACCAGGGTCGCAGCTGTGATCCTCCTGGAACCCAAGCGCATAGGTCCTGCCGCCCGCATTCAACGTTAATCTATTCCGGGAGTTGAGCACTGGTTGAATCCACACAGTAGGAGTGATAAGCGGCAAGTTTTCGCATTGGCCCGATGGCACTGGCGTGGGTCCTCATATCATGCGAGCCGGGCAGGGAGAGGGACGTCTACCTGCAGCTGCTGGAGATGCCTACCGTTTCGGAGGTCTCTGTCGTTTACGGGGAGCTGGACCTGGTGGCCAGGATAGACTTCGAAAGCGAGTTGGAGATGTCAAAAACGCTGATCGAGAAGATGAGGCACGTCGACGGAGTCAGGAAGACGGAAACGCTGATCGCGGTGGAGGTGTGAGCTTGGCAGTTGGATTCGTACTTATCACCACCCAGCCCGGGGAAGAGGTAGCAGTCAGGGAGGCGGTCTCCAAGATCGAATGCGTGAAGGGCATATGGGTGGTCTTCGGGAACTTCGACTGCTTCGTCAAGGTCGAGGCGGACGACGAGTCGGAGCTCACGGGCGCGATAGTCCAGGGCATCAGGTCCGTCCCGGGGATTGTGGAGACCAGGACCCTGATCGGTGCTGAGATCTAGAGCTCGTTGGCGAGCCTCTGCATCAGTTGCTTGGCGGCCTGTCCGCACTCCGAGTTCCTTAGGCGAACTATGGCCTCCTTCCAGCTAGATAGCCTGTCCTCGGCGTTCAGAACGCCCCTCCAGTACCACCAGTGCGATGCAGCCCTCCTGTGGGAGGCTATGTCGGGCCTGAGCTGCTCGAGATCGAAGGACGAGTGCGCCTCTTCCAACCACTGTGGCGGTTCGGAGCAGTACTCGAGCGCCAGGTGCATGGTCCTGAGCCTGTCAAGGGGCTCATCCGCTGACTCGATGTAGGAGCGTGCGGAGTAAAGCGCGTCCAAGAATGCCTCGCCCTCGGTCCCGGAGGAAAGCCTCGCCCTCAGATCCAGGGAGAGTATCCTGGGGTCATCGGGCCCCATGCTGCCCTCGATTGAGGCCCTAGTCCTGGACGCCGCCTCCAGATCACCCATCTCCAGGGCTAGCGAGTGCCTAAGCAGGTCCAGTGCGAGTGAAGCGAGCCCCCTGTCCTCCATTCCGAGCTCGGAGACGTCCACCGAGTCGGCTCCGCTGGTGAGCTCCTGTGCCAGGCTGTCCTTGATCCTCCCGGGGAGCCTGTCGTCGTACCTCCTGACTAGGGCCGCAATCTGCGCTCGGGCCCTGGCTGAGGGCTCGAGGGCCGATATGGCCGAACTCTCAAGCTCTTCCGCCCTGCTCCAGTCCCCCTCGACCCTGGCGAGCCTGGCGGACCTTAGGTCCCTGCTAGGCCCCTCGCTAAGGGAGCTGATGTGCGAGGATGCGACCTCCGCCTCGCCCCTCTCCAGCGCTATGTCTGCAGCCATCTCTACAAGCGACTCATCGCCGAAAACGGATATTGCCCTCTCGAGGACCACAGCTGCGGCCGAGCTGTCTGCGCTAGCGATCCCGGGGATGTTCTCGGATAGCCAAGCGGAGTCTTCCTCCGACCCGGACTCGAGGCGGTGGTGCGCCTCCATCCTCCTCGCCCTCGGGCCATCCCTGGAGGACCACATCTTAGCGATCCTGGAGTGTAGCTCCTCGACTTCCTCGCCCTGTAGGGAGGCCCTCCTTACGTTCCTGACCAGGTGGTGAGGCTCTACCTCGACCCCCGACCACCTCAGGATCGCCGAGTCGTCGAGCTCGTCGGCACCATCTGGCTCTAGCATCTCCTCGACCCTCAGGGGGAGGGGGGAGAGCGAGAGCTCGTCGAGGGAGGATTTGCCGTCCCCCGACAGCCTTCGAATGACCGTGGACTCCACGTACTCCTGGACGGCTCCGACGCCAGGGAGCTCGTCGTCAGGGGACCAGAGCTTGATCCCAAGGGGGTGCCCGTCCATTGCCTGGCACACCTCCATGGCACTGGCCTCCTCCATGTCGTCCGGCAGGAGTGCCACGGCCTGGGAAGGCTCGAGGCCCTCCAGCCTGACTGGCTCGAAGCCGGAAAGGCTGGCGAACGGGTTCGGCGCCCTGGTCACCACCATCACCGAGGCCGAGCTGGCGGAGCATGCCTCTAGCAGAACCTGTATGGAGCTGGCGTGCCTCTCGTCGGCCTGCTGGGCCTCGTCCAGGACCAGGAGGGTCCTGCTGGTGTCCACCTTTTCCACGACTGCCTCCGTGGAAGAGGGCGATCTCCTTCCCAGCCACATGGCCGAGACGGAGGATGAGTCGGAGTCGGAGTTGCAGGTGGCCCATCTGACCAGCCACCCGGAGTCCAGCAGGCTCTCGCAGACGGCCGTGCTGACGCTGGTCTTCCCGATCCCCGGGAGGCCCTCGAGGAGGAGGCTGCCTCCCTCCGAGAGGGCTGATGTGATGCGATCTACGACCTCCTCCCTGCCGTGGAGCGAGATGGGGTCTGGCATAGGCCCGATGGCCCTGCCCCTGTCCGGCACGGCATCCAAGGCCTCCCTGGAGGCCTCCCTGCCCTTCTCGGTGGCGTGGAACACCTTCCTCCTCCGGGGTGAGCCGATCACGTGGGTGGTCCTCGTGGTAACGTAACCCTCCTTCTGGAGGGACTTCAGGGGCGGGTTCAGGGCCGACCTCACGACGCCCAGGTGCTCCGAGAGCCCTGCTAGGGACAGGCCCCTGGGGACGTCCCAGGACTCCTCCAGGTCCCTGCCGAAGCCGGAAAGGAAGGCCAGGATGTCGAGCTGGCGCTGGCTGAGCACGGTACGCCGGCTTGCAAAGTGTAAATCAAACCCGGCGCCCACCGCTTCATCGGACCATGGGCATAGATCAGAGCAAGTTGGACCTCCCGGCGAAGCCAGGAGTGTACATTTTCCGGAGGAGCGACGAGCGCGTGATGTACGTCGGGAAGGCTACGGACCTGAGGTCCAGGGTCAGGTCATACTTCTCCAAGAGGCCTGACAGGGAGATGATCCCCCGGCTACTGGACGAGTCGTCTGGGATCGACTTCATAGTCACGCAGACGCCGTCCGAGGCGCTTGTCCTGGAGAGGCAGATGATCAGGTCCCACCAGCCCAGGTACAACTCTATGCTGAAGGACGGCAAGTCGTTCCCCTTCATCGCGATCACCGCCCACGAAAGCCCACGCATACTCTACACTCGGCACCCGCCCGAGGACGCGAAGATTTGGGGGCCATTCCCGGATGCCGGGGCTGCAAAGCTGGTGGTCAAGCTGCTTCGCAGGCACTTCGGGATCAGGGACAACAGCGACAGGGCCCCGTTCGGGTTCGTTGAGACCGGGGGCGAGGAGGGCTACGCCGAGAGGGTGAGGGCGGCAGAGAGCGTCCTCGACGGTAACGCGGGCGTTCTGATAGGGAGGCTCCAGGGGGAGATGGACGATGCGTCGGAGTCCCTCGACTACGAGAGGGCGGGCAGGGTCAGGGACATGATCGGCTCCGTCCAGAGGGCCATGTCCGAGAACGTGGTCTCCAGCAGGTTCTACCAGGACTGCGACGCTGTAGGCTTCTCGTCCCAGGGGGACAACGGGTGCCTGGTCATCCTGCACGCGAAGGGCGGGATCATCCAGGGCCAGGTGGACTACCCCCTGATCCACAGGGGCGACGTGTCCGACTCGGTCTCACTGGTGCTCTCCGAGCACTACTCCAAGAGGAGGCCGCCACGGACCCTGCTAGTCCCCTCCCCGCTGGGCGACTCGATGGCCGAGTGGCTGGCCCAGAGGAGGTCGGG
>CEVZ01016540.1_pt1 | contig 11893 bp, 32 predicted proteins | sample 361371 | NCBI WGS metagenome assembly CEVZ01 (sample SAMEA2620217, study PRJEB7988) | marine metagenome | isolation source: saline water (ENVO:00002010), including
CTTCTCTCTTTTTGAGGCGACTATGAGCTTTGTTTTGACATTATTGGCGTGTTTGGCAACTTCAGAGGCTGGACATTCATTTGTGACTAGAGATATAAATGGCAAAGTTGTTAACTTGGATGAGCACAAAGATAAGATCGTGATGCTCAACTTTTGGGCAACATGGTGCCAGCCGTGCATGGCAGAGATGCCCCATCTACAAAAGATTCAGAATAAATATAAAGATGATCTTTTGTTGATAGCAATTAGTGTTGACGAAGCAAGAGACAAGAGCAAGATCAAGCCGTACATTAAGAGTCGGAAATATGATTTTGTTGTTGTCCACGACGACGATCGCAGTATAGTAAATTTTTACAACCCATCTATGCAATTGCCATATAATATAATCATAGGCTACGACAGAGAGGTTGTGTTTCAGAGCGCTGGGTATTCGCCCGGAAAGGAGCTAGTATTTGAAAAGATACTTGACAGCATTGTAAAATAAGATTTTTCTTGACACCATACATTTGGTGTTTAGAATTAATATGATCGCTCATTTGAGGATCACCACAAGTCATACTTGCTTAACTAAAGGAGAAAATAAAATGACACAATTACAATTAGCATTTCCCTCACTTATGGGAAAAACAATCTTTGACGAGTTCTTTCGTCACGACGCAGAAAATCTCGTCACAAAATCAACAACAGGGTTTCCTGTAACTGACATCTACAAAGACGATGACGGAAACTCTATCATAGAAATGGCACTCGCTGGATATACCAAGGATGATATATCAATTGAGACAGAAAACAATAAAGTTTCAATTGGATCCGAAGGGACAGAGAGTACAAAGGGCAGACGAATTGCAAGAAGATCTTTCAGAAAGACTTTTGTGAATTATGACAACCTTTTGGATCTCGCCGGACTGTCAGCAACATTTGAGCATGGACTACTTCGCCTAACGATACCGACAAAGGCTGAGGCTGCGAAACGTATTATCACAATTGAATAATTTGAATTGCTCAATCGTATTATAGTAAGTAAGGGTTGTTACTCTTATTTGGGTAACAACCTATTTACTTAACATAGAGGAGTGAATCTATGAATAAAAGAAAATGGTATAACTATGTCTTTGAGACGCAGGATGATGCTTACAAGCAGAGACTTTATAAAGTCCCAATGCGCTTCAAAGTAAAGAAAACAATAGGCGGCAACAAGTCAGAAACTGAAGATGACTTGCGAGCCGTGCCTTATGTTACGGCACTTTCCTTGCCGAGAGACAGAAAATCTGATGGGGAAAACTGGTATATGACTTATGATTTAAAGTTTGCATTACCTATTCGCACCAAATCAGATCCTCAAGATTTTGTTCGCAATGATATGGTACCAGATGTTGGAGCCATTCGTGGGCTTGAAATACTTTCTTATGGGGAAACATTCCAAGTATACGATGCCCAAGACGACACCATTGGTGATCCCGAAAAGGATCGCTCAAAGATTTTTGGTGGCGACAAAAGGAGGCAGTCCAAAGCAGATGAACCCATAGACAAAGGAGAAGAATAATGTCCAAAGAAGTTTATTACACTAAGGAAGAACTTTTAACTAAGTCTCCAGAAGAGCTTGTCTCTCTAATAGAGAGCCTAATAGACGAAGTAGAAAGTCTTAGGTTTATGTTAGACGAGTTTCACAATGCTCAAAATTTGATTGGCAAGAACTTAGAAGCAGAGGCTCGACGTATGATTAAAGAGCACCTTGTCTTAACCAATCAAGGAAGCGAAGAGGATAACTAATATGTCAGAGCAACAAATGGAAGGGGAGCTAGATAGCTTGAAGCCAAAGCCGCCACCTAAGTTAGCACCTAGAGGTATAAGAACCTTTACCGTGTGCAGAAACTATGACGAAACAGGTGTCTCAGGCGAAGGAGTTGTTATTGAAGGGGTTATTATGGCTACAGGGCAGTGTGTTCTGCATTGGCTATATCCACCACCAAGAGGTGGTATATCAATTTTTGACTCCTTGGATGATTTTTTGAAGGTACACGTTTTGCCCCATCCGACAAACAAAACTATAATCACGTTTGAAGATGGAGAGCAACAGAAGTACGGAAACGGATGGGAAGAAAATGAGAAGAAGGATAGTGAAAGTTAAATCCAGTTGGAAAAAACTGGCTATGTTTGATTTTGATGATACTTTAGCCAAGACTGAAGAATGTACTTTGGTTAGGAGCAAAAAGAATAATAGAATTGTTAATCACCTTCACGGACAATCTGATTTTGATAATTATGAATTGAATGATGACAAGCACTACTTTGACTTTGAAGAGTTTAAGGGCGTATCTGATTTTGCAGAGCCCATTCATCCAACAATCAATTTGATGAAGAAGTTCTTAAAAGATCCAGACTATAAAGTTATCATACTCACTGCACGACAGCAAGATGCCGCTCCTGCTATTAGGAAGTTTATGAGCAAGCATGGCATTGACGAGAGAAAGGTGGCTGTTTTTGGATGCAACGGCTCTAAGAACAAGGCAGAGTATCTGCTAAAGTTGATTAAAAGATTTAATATCAAAGAAAGTGTTTTAGTCTTTGAAGACAACTTGCGAAATATATCTGATATGATTTCTTTGGAATATGAATTGCCAGATCTGAAGTTTGATTTTGTTCAAGTGATCGACTCGGCAAATACAGACGAAGATCTAGAAGAGGCAAAAAAGTTTAAATACCCGAAAGGAGAGTATGGAACTGAAGAATACCAAAGGATTTTGAAGAGAGTACATCCATCTATGAAGAGAAGATTGATAGGACTGGGGGGAAGTGACTATTTATCTGTAGGGAATAAGAAAGTAAAGGATTTCAAGAGATCCAAATCTGCTCCTCCAAGTGGGTGAACTGTATGGGAAATAATAAAAAGACTGTAAAATGTAGTTTTTGTCATAGATTGGGGCATAATCGAGTATCTTGCCCGAAACTTAAAAAGCAGATTGAAAAAATAAGAGAAGAATATGGCTCAAGTCATCCAGACGTTAATGAATATGATGACTATAAAGTTAAATATAGCAAAAAATCTAAACTAAACGCCAACACCATCAGGAGGTGTTCGTACTGTTCCTCAACTGATCATAATGTACGCACTTGTAGCGTCAAGACAAAAGATATAATAAGCCTTAAAAAAATAAACAAAGAGTGGCGAAATAACCTATTGGACGAGCTTAAAAGTAAAGGCATTGGTGTTGGCACAATTATGTCTAACTCAGGGTATGTCAGTAGCATAGAGAATAAAAGATCGCCATGGACATTGGTTAGCATAGATTGGAATAATTTGAGTTGGCTTGTGGACAATAGAAAAGTATTTAAATTAATTTTAATGTCTAACCCCTCTGTATATCGAGAGATCACATTGGAGCAGTTATTGAATGATAGCCCATCATATAGTTATAGATGGGAGGTTTTATCAACCAGCACCGTATTAGATTTTCCAGAAAAATGGGATACCGTATCAGATCCCTTTTTTGACGAGCAGTGTATTGAAATTTTTAAAGGAATTACAAAGACTGAGTATGATACTTTCTTTTTAGCCATATTGAGCAACAAGCCTCATATGCTTAAGTTTTTAGAGCCACAAACAGGAGAACAAGATGATGACTAAAAAAAGGAAATCGACAAGAGAACTAACCCCGATTGAAAAACAAGTGCAAAAGATAATTGAAAGAAGGGAATATTTTGCTATTTTGATGGCTTTCTCACAGTTGGCATTAGAATTGGAAAAGACAGATAAGATGATTGCAGAAATGGAAGATTCACCCGAAAAGTTAATTAGCATAAAAAAACAAGAAGAGGCTTGGCAACTTCTTTTGGGAAAAGAAATGTTTGGACATATAGCGATGGAGGAATAAGGTGGAAGAAAAAAAGCAGTTTAAAAGATTGCACTTCGGCAATATGGGAGATTATTACCATGCCCGCAAATTGAAGAAAGGATCCTTGATAAGATACAGATACAGTTATGATACGATCTCAACATACGGCTTGGACGAAACGGCGAATGATTGGCAGATAGGGGTTGTATCACATATAAATTGGTATGTAGTGCCCCCTTACTCATCGTATGGAATACACATTGAAACAGGTGAGGCTGTGGGGAAAGATCGGATTTGTTACGACATTTCCGTTCACAATGTGACTGATCCAAACGGCGCAGAACTCGTAAACTTAGAAGCAAATGAGATTTTTTTACTAACTGATTGAATAAAAAGACTTTCCCAATCGTACTATCAATACCATCGCAATGATGGCATATGATTTTTCACACGGGAGGGAGAAATGAACGGCACAGTACAGAGTATATTAAGTACGATGCGTACCAAAAGGTTCGCATTACAAGTCCTGTCTATGGTTGAAGAGGTGGCAGGACATCACTTCTATTCTTTGCACCATTTGGGTGGTGCGAACACTATTCGTGAATGGGGCGAGTTGGCAGAGGATGATCCCTCCCAACGCACTTCTCAGATCACAGTGCGTATCTGTCACGACTTTGAGTATGCAATCGCCAAAGTTCTAAAAGATAAGTATGGATACGAGATTGTTCCAAAATCAGGAACAAACGACATTAAGGGGAACTTTGATGTTGCTGTAAAGAGTGGAGAAACGGTTCTCGCCTTTGAGGTTAAGACTACTCAGGCGAAAGATTGGACAGGCTCTACACATACACATAACTGTGGCAAGGTTCCATTCTATGCCCTTATACAATACGACTTGGACTTGGACATACCCTTGGGCAAAAACTCGCTCCACGGGCTGTTTAAGGCTTGCCATTTCTCTGTTACATCGCCCCTTAGTGATGGCAGTGCGATCATTGAGTGGAGTGGCAAAGCAACCAACAGCAACTCACGGACAACAGGCAAGATTAAGAAAGGTAATGCTGGAAAGTATGAGCCAATGATCTGTTTGGGGCACACTTCTATTATAAAGTGTCGCAAGTGGACTAAGATCATCAAAGAGGATCTAACTCCATATCGTGGCATATTCGGCAATCCAAAGAAAATCAGATAAAAGTTTGAATAAAAAGTGTGCGATAGTCGTATAATCTTTACAACAACCGACAACAAACCCAAAAAGGAGGGCAAATGTCATACAACAGAAAAACCTGTGCATACTGCAACGGAAACCACGCAATCCTCGATTGTGCCAAGTTGGTAGAAGATGCCAAGAAGGCACAAGAAAAACTCAAAGAGATCGAAAACAACACCGAGGCTTGGCTCAAAGACGCAGTGGCAGCACATCAAAAGTCAGCCTTCCATTACGAACTTGGGCACGACAGGGATCCAAATGGTGACGGCTACATCGTCAAGTACGATGGTAGCGAAAAGACAAAGAAAGCCCTTGTTGATCGCACTGTGGCGACATTGATTTGGCGACTGGCAGGACACTTTGCCTCAAAAGAAGAGGCAAGAAACGCAGTCGATCCCGATCTTTTTGATCACTTTCCTACCGTCCTTACATACGAAGAAAGGTGGAACGGCCGACACGCTTATGATGAATACCGTCCAGACTATCTCCATGGGATCATTAGGCGACACAAAGAGGTTCAAGAGGCAGTGTCAAAGCGAGCCAAGAAGTCTTGCTCGTACTGTCGTGAAGAGGGGCACACTGTTCGCACCTGTCCACAGAAGAAGTTGGATGTAGAGATTTATCGTAATGCTTACAAGATTTCTGCGTACCTTAGTGCAAAGGCTATGTCTCGCTTTGGGCTTTGGACGAGTAGTATGATCAGGAATGGCGATGATCTCTATAGTTTCAAGCCAACACACTTTCAGCCGTTTATGCTGACTGACATCAGTGGCAACGCCAAGATCAGCACTGAGGATTTGACTGACTGTCTTTACTTCCTCGCACAGACTGAAAGGAATAACTTTTACAGGCTTGGGCATACTGACAGTTATTACGCCAACAGGGCACGGTTCGGAGCAGAGGTTTCCAAGGAATACTTGAAGATGCTTGATTTGGAAAACAATAGGGTTGATCTGACTGTGAAGGGAGACGATGATCAACTTAGATCCTTGCCCAGTACCTTTCTGCCTGTCGCAATCGACACTGAACACATCTTCAAGCAGTTGATGGAGCACTACAAAGAGCCTCAGCCTAATAAGGATAGGTACTCTTCGCCTGAGTTTGGAATGGGATCTTGCAGATCATTGTTTGAAGAGACAACTTGGCGATCACACGTTTGGATCTCAGGACAAGATCTCTTTGATCGCAAGAAGAGGCAAGAAAGCACCTTTGAGAAGATGACTAAGTTTATCGCCACTCACAAGGACATTCTTGAAAAAGCGAACGATGTTTTGAATAAAAGTTAAATGTCATTCGTATAATCTATACAACACAACAAGGAGGGCTATAATGGCTTATGTTAAAAAGGAAGATTTGGTTATCTTCAATCTATCAGAAGGACGACTGCAAGCATTGGTTACGGACATTCAGTTCCGTAGGTTTCGCAAGTCATACAAGGACAAGAAAACAGGAGAGACTAAATCTCGACTGAAGTCAGTGCCTTATGCTATTTGCACTATCACTGGCTCATCTTTGCCAAACTTTACCATTGGCAACAGGTTTATTATCGCTGGCTACAAGTTGCGTAACCACGCCATGCAAGGACAGAAGTGCCTTGTGCTGAATAACCAGTACATCGCAGAGTTTGAAAAGGATGGGGCAAAGTGGGTAACTGATATGCTTGCCGAAAGCAAAAAGAAGAAGGGGGCATAGAATATGATGATGAGGAAGAACAAACTCGTAGTCTGCCAAGATGGCTTTTCATTTTCCGTGCAAGCGAGCAACGGCAGTTACTGTTCACCAAGGGAGGACTTTGCAGAACACTACACGGAGGTTGAGATTGGCTATCCAAGCGAAAAGGAGCCTTCGATTATGGAGTACTGCGAGAACCCAGAAAGCCCAACGGAAACAGTCTATGGATATGTGCCGAGCGATCTTGTTCGGCACGTCATTGACAAGCACGGCGGGATCAAGACTGGAGAAGTGCCAAAAGGCGTTCCTGTCTATGGGGCAACTCACAGTATGAACTATGACGAAGATCATAGTGCCTAAGTTCAGAAAGGGTGATTTAGTCACATTGAACTCAAAGGGTGTTGAGCACTTTTCTAATAAACAGAAAAGGCTCATATCCCTTTCAATGGCTTATCCGTCAAGAGATAAGTTTGATATAGTTGGGATCATAATCAACTCAGCCTATGACATCGAGGGAAGAATAAATGTCGGAAGATCAAAGTTAGTTGTGGGTGTGGCTTGGTGTCACCAACCATCGAAGATTACGAAGATCCCTGCAAAATGGTTAAAAAAAGTTTATCATCATTGAATAAAATCATTTGCACAATCGTATAGTATATGAAACCAATAACAACGAGGTGATTTATGATCACATATAATCTAAAGAAAGGGGATCTCCTGAGAAATAAAGCAACAGGAGATATAGTAATACTACACAACGATCCGTATGTAAAGTTTGTGCCTGACAGCAACTTCTACCAGTATGGTGTCGAGAGTGGCACAGCCGAAACATTCTACCCTCTGACATATACCGTCATACAGGGCGATAGCCCAATGGGTACTGGGGCAAAAGTTAATATAAAGCAGAGCATACTTAAACGCAACTGGGAAAGAGTGTGTGAAAGTCGGTGACTTAGTTCGGAAAAAAGGGACTAAGTTGTATGGTATAGTGCTAACTGTTCCACCACCCAAAGAGTTTCGTGGGCTTTATAGGGTATGGTATTTTTGTAAACTACGGAGTTTTTGGAACATAAAAGAAACATTGGAGGTGATCAGTGAAAGTAGGTGATTTAGTTAGAGCCAGACATTGGCATAACAAAGAAACAGCAATAGTTCTCTCTACGGAGAGAGGAGGCATAATCAAGGTTGCCTTGTCAAAAGGATGGGTGATTGATCAATATGTACACGATTTGGAGGTGATCAGTGAAAGTAGGTGATTTAGTTTCCCTTTCATCAAAGGGTAGGGCATTACATATGAACTGGCAGATAACTGAATGTGGTGGCTATGGTATAGTTGTTGGTATAGGTAATCCCTCAAAAATAATCTCCGTTAGATGGTTTCAATCTGACGGCACTCTATTGTGGACAACAATCAAGAAACCAAGGAACTTTTATCGGTATGAGTTAAAAAAGTTTAAGAAAGTTTGAATAAAAGTTGGATCCTGTTCGTATGATTAGAGTAACCAACAACAAAGGGGGGCTTATGAAAGTAGGCGACTTAGTTAAAGCAAAATCTAAGGGCAACGCTCTAAGACTTTCTCTCCCAAGAAGTTTTGGGATTATAACAAGGGTTCACGCCCCACAAAGAAACATAGTATATATTCAGTGGTTAGACAACATTCACAATGGCGAACGCCCTATCCACATATGTTATTTGGAGGTGATCAGTGAAAGTGGGTGATTTAGTTAGACATACACAACACGGTGGATTTGGAATAATCACAGATAAAAAATATGCTGGAAACCAAGAGATTTGGATTTACACAGTTCAGTTTATGGGACAGGCTCGCACTGAATACACACGAGATACATTTTTGGAGGTAATATGCAAGTAGGTGATTTAGTTGTATGGCCTCAGAATGGCATTGTCTTAGAGGAAGATGTGGACGATGACAATGGAGAGAAGATATGGAGAGTTGTGTTCTGCGATGGTGAAGAAGATTGGTTTTATGATGGATACTGTGAGGTGGCAAAATGAAAGTAGGCGATTTAGTTAAAAATATACAGTTGCTTCCTGAGTTATGCGAGTTTGGAGTTGTGGTTATAGCCCCGAATGATACTGCACCTACATCTATCAAGGTTCACTGGCACGGTAGCAACAGAGTGAGGGGAGATTATTGTTATAAATCTTGGATACACATTGGCGATGTTGAGATTGTTTCAGAAAAAATGAATAAAAGTTAAATCCTAATCGTAGTATTATTATACGGGGGGCACAAATGAGCAATAGCGAAGAATATATATGGGTGTTAAAGATAAGACACAGTGGATATGAGGATGATGTTTTCCTCTTTGCCACAAAAGAACAAGCCGAAGAACAGGCTCGTGACTACTTCAGATACAAAACAACTTATGTAGAGGATTTTGACGACAAGGATATAGAAGAGTTTGAATACTTTTGTATAGAGAATGAGATAGGCTATTTTGATATACAGCCACACTTAAACCCATTGTCGCACAGGGGGGCAATATGATGAAGATCAAGACGGCAAAAGATTTGAAGGTTGGTGATTTGGTAAGGGTAAACTATACAGCAACCGATGCCAACTGCCACGATTACAACTGGACAGGTATCTGTAACTGGCACGATGGCTCTTTCGATGATGACGGCAAGCCAGTGGGCAACGCATACAAGTTCAGTTTCTTTGTAGTCTCCAACTGTGATCCAGTATACGATACTAACGAAGAAGTGATTTGGACAATATACGACTTAGTACAAGCAGGCGCAGAGGTGATCAGTGAAAGCAGGTGATTTAGTTAAAAACATACATACTGGCGAGATCCATATCATAACGAAAATAAGGGCGTGTGATTATTGCGAGGTGGATACTCGGTTTCTCGTACCCTTAGAGCACTTGGAGGTGATAAGTGAGGGTTATTGATTTGCACGGCGTTAGGCACAAAGATGTGTACGGACTACTGGAGAAACCTTGTGTAGATGATGATGTGCCATTCATCGTTATCACAGGTAACTCCGACACTATGAAAAAGATTGTTACTCAGATCGTTGCTACCTTTGGTTTGCATACGAAAGAAAGACTGGGCAACAGTGGGAGGTTGGTAGTCTGTGAAAGTAGGTGATTTGATTAGGCTTGTAAACGAGCCGTGGCTGGGAGTTGGCATAATCCTTGAAGAGCGATCTATCGGTGGTTTTCACGCCTATTTCCCCCAAGAGAACGATTGGGAGGCAATATGTAGTGAACACTTTGAGAGCCAAAAAGTGGAGATTGTCAGTGAAAGTAGGTGATTTGGTTAACTGGATTGCAAAAGATTCAGATGGTATCATTAAATGGACAAGGGTAGTCTTGTATCTTGGCGATCTTAATATAAAATCTAAGAGAGTGTTCGCAAAAATCGCCTTTCAAGGCGAGATTTTGACAGTTAACAAAAAAATGTTACAGCCGATTGAATAAAAGCAGTTTCTCAATCGTCTTATATGTATAAGATTTTTTACACGGGGGCGTATATGAAAGTAGGTGATTTAGTTAAACTCTCTCCATCTATGCACGACATTAACGAACAGGAGAGTTGGCGAGGGATTGTACTTCGACAATGCGAACTCATAGGTGGATTGTTCGACGACGAAGAAGAGGAACCCGAATGGATAATCCATTGGCTACACCACCCTGTGGGCGAAGAGAGTTTTGAGTATGGGTACTACTTGGAGGTGGTAAGTGAGAGTAGGTGATTTAGTAAGGTGCAAGTTTCATCGACAAGTGGGACTTATCACCAAGGTTAATAAAAGAGATTTGTCATTCTATAAATCTCACACTTATTATGTCGAGTTCGTTAACGGCATTAGAGGTTGGCAACAAGAGTTTGAGTTGGAGGCATTATGCAAGTCGGAGATTTAATCCAAACAGTCTATTCAGACAGAATAGCAATCGTGACAGAGGTTAACCCTTTGCCAACTTGGAACAGTTGTCCATTTGGAGTAAAGTTTACTATGTTAGATGGTAAGCCCATTAGCCTATATGATGATAGTCCCGATGGTATGCAACCGAGCGACAAGATACGAATAGTGAGTACAAAGGCTGTACAGCCAGTCCAGTTCATAAGGGATCACGATAACGGATGGTGGAGAGGTGGACTATGGGAGTAGGCGATTTGTTCAAGTATTGTAATGTCTATGGTATTGTTTTGCTTATTGAGACTGAGACTTGCAAGACTTTTCAAGAGCCCGACACTTGGATAAAGGTTGGGTGGACAAGTGGGGAAACGACTTGGGAAGAACTTGACGCAAACCGTGGATGTTTCAAGGTTTTGAGCAGATCAGAAAGAAAGTTTGAATAAAATAAATCACTTATTCGTATAACTATCACAACCCAAACAGAGGTGTCCAATGAAGGTGGGCGATTTAGTAAAGATAAGAGAACCCGAAAAGCAAGCATGGCTCAAACACAATCCTTGGATGGCTTTCAAGTGGGGACTTGACACTGTTTTTTTGGTGATAGACGAAAGATCGACAACGACAGCAAAGCCTGTCAAACTATTCAAAATCATACACCCCAACACAGGGGATATAAAATGGGCAAAGCCCGAAGAGTTGGAGGTGGTAAGTGAAAAAAGGTGATTTAGTTAGAACTCACAAAGGTAATGCTTGCGTAATCCTCGATATGGAAGAGTTGGGGCTTTACTTAGATGTTTTGTTCTTGAGGACAGGGCATATCCGAACAGGCTTTCATCGTAGTAAAATCAGAGAGGTGATCAGTGTCAGTGTTAAATAAGTTTAAGGTAGGTGATTTAGTTAGATACAAGCAAGGCAGTCTTGACGGCAAAGGCATTGTTGTGGGACAGGGTGATCGTGGGGATTATCTCATTCAGTTCTTACCCAGTGTGTTGCTTGGCAGAAAGACAAGAGTGCTTTGTCGATGGAGAAACTTGGAGTTGATCAGTGAAAGTAGGTAATTTAGTTAGATACCAGTATAAATTCCTAAATGGCGAGGAGTTAGTCTGGATTGGAATAGTGACAGAAATCGGCCATCCAGATGGGAAACTTTATTTCCGTGTCCAATGGAACCACGGAGTGCTTGATTGGAGACATCCGAGCGACTTGGAGGTGTTAAGTGAAAGTAGGTGATTTAGTTAGATACAAAAGAAATCCATCACACCGAAGAACGATTATGTCACTGAGAAATCC
>CEVZ01085923.1_pt1 | contig 11877 bp, 1 predicted proteins | sample 361371 | NCBI WGS metagenome assembly CEVZ01 (sample SAMEA2620217, study PRJEB7988) | marine metagenome | isolation source: saline water (ENVO:00002010), including
ATCGTGCTTACATAATCATGCAAACAAATTTCTGTAAGATCCTGCATAACGGCATTGATGCTAACAACTTCGCCGGATATTCTATATCCATCTGGTATTAGCTCTTTAAGTTCACCAAAATCAATAGTCAGTCTATTAAGACCAAAATTAATAGGTCCCCCGATTAGCTCTTCATCATCCTGATTCGTAGCCGAATCTGGGTCAGCTCCATTTGGGTTATCATAAGTGTAAACGCTTCTCGATATTTCCTCTATAAGGGTAAGAAGTCCTTTGTCTTGAATATCAGTCGGATCATCTACCTTGTCGCCAACAGGAAAGCCTTGCTCATTTACATCTGAATAACCAAACAGGCCACCCCAAGCAAAGTTCTCTTTTATACCAAATGGATTATAGACGTTGTTAATCTGGCTAGTGAAGTTAAGTCCTTCGCTAGGATAAAAGTATGTCTCGGGGAGTAGCTGAAATGCTGTGCCTTCAAAAGCTCTGAGAATAACTTGAACGCCATCTAATATCTTAGCGGGAGATTCAAAAGTAATATCATATCTTCTGCCGTCAAGGCCTTGAGTATAATTATATCTTTGGAAAACGCCTACGAACTCCATGCCCTGCAAAGCAAACTGGCAGACAGTACCAACAGGAGGAAATCCAGCCACAGTCTCAAACTTCTCTGAGCCGTCGGCATTTTTTTCTGGTAAGCCATCATCGTCTAAGACCTGCACTTCGTGCTGAAGAACTATAGGGTCTTCTATCATTATCTTTTCATTTTCAACACAGTTTTCTCCGTTAATATCACAAGAGAACTGTTCTGTGGTTTCTATTTCTCTTCCCGTTATGGGGTTTGTGCCTTTATACAAAGGTGTGCCATTAGCATTTAATTTTTGGGTGGTATTATTTGGGTCTTCAACAAGAACCATCTGCATTGTGCTAGACTCAGCACCATATCCAACGCTGACACTAAAAGATTCTACATAAACACCGAACATTTTGATCGGTTCAGTAAGCTTTACTACAGACGGATCTATGGGAGCCTGACCATGCACAGGTCTTCCGGCATCTCTCCACATGTCTAGATCAGACCTATCATCATCGTTTCTTTGTCTGCGATTACCCGCAGTAATAGAATTAGACTCGGCTAAACTAGCGTTTGCTCCCAGTCTATCCTCATTGTCTTTTGAGGAAGACCACCCTTCTCTAAATCCTCTTTCTTCTGGCATATTAATAAACCCAATCTATATTTAAAGTATATTTTCCTGTTGCAGGAGTCCAGCTTTCTGTCTTGCTTTGCTGATAGGCTCCAGTAGGCTTATAGGCGTTAGCTGCTTCGGTAGCTTTAACCGTAGGTTTTGTTTTCCTATTACATTTATCCATTGTCCAATCTACACTAACGCTTCTTTTTCTTTCATTAGTGGTTCCCATGTCTTGGAAGATAGGACCGTCTGCTTTACCTATAATCCCTATTATAGCAACTATGTTATTAGAGTGGTCTTCATTATCATCACTAACAGTAATGGTTTCTTCAACAACACCCTCTTCTTTAGCCTCTTCAGACTCCACCTTATCATTATAGGTCACAGAGTATGTGATTGACCCAGTAACTTTATTTTTTGATACACTTCGACTCTGTTCTTTCTTTCTTAGAACGCTCTTATCTTCTTCATCCTCTTCGCAGCCATTTGCGGCAGACTCACCGTCTCCATTGTTACCCGTAGATTTTAACGCAGTGTATGTAGACTCAGCTAAAGTATAAGACTGATCCAGACAAGTACCGAGCACAGCCTCAGCATTTGCCAATTTGTTTTCAGTCTGCGTCCCAAAACTTCCACTATCAAGACCCTGTATGGTGCCACTGACAGTAACAGTTATCAAGCCTTCCCCATCTACGTCGTAGCTAACTTCTACATCGTGTGTGGCTGCCTGCTTAGAGACATACCATAGTTCTGTAAGTGAATAAGTTCCGGCATGTACATCTACTGTGGCTACCCGGCTTTTATTATAATAACTAAAACCAGTAGCAAAATCAAACTCTGAGTCGCCAGCTTCTCCCATCTTTGTGGGGCTAAAGGTAGTAAACTTACCAGAATTATCAGCTGCGTCTTTTGAAATATTAGTAGCAGGACTATCAACGCTTCTGCTTAGACACCAAGCCTTTGCCTGTTGCCAAGCCGACTTATCAAAAGTTTTACCTCCGTCTCTTTTCTGTAAACCAGTGGCGGAAAGCGTATGTGTTATCGTGTACGTTTTGCCGGGATCGTCGGTTGTGATATTTGTGGTTTGTAAATATCTCTCTCCGTTTTCCTGTACATCCCAAGACTCATCAGTACTAGATAAATACAGGGCGCTACCTATCTTCTCGGTTCGTCTGGCAGTAAACTCAAAAGAGTAGTCGCCAAAAAACATACCTGCTGTGGCGTCATCTACTTCAGGTGTATTGACGGCAGTAAGGGTGGCGTCTGAGAATTGTATTGTAGTACCATCATAACCTATAATACTTAAGATACCATGAGGAAAGTCTGTGTCAGCTGCATCTAGAAGACCCTTCTGTTTAGTCATCAAAGACTGCTGACGCAAGCCGTCAGTAGTAATATCTCCAGTCAGGACAACCTGACCGCTAACCGATACAGTATAGGTCACATCAAGTATAGTGCCATCACCAGTCTCCACCTTTTCTCCGGCAGAGATATTGTAAGCTGGGAATGGATCTGAGGTGGTCCCAATTTGTATAGTACCGCCTTCTGTCTCAAAAGTAATTGCCATCTTAAAACTCCTTAACCGCTTGGGTATCCAGTTATACTAAAATCAACTTCTGCTGTTGGCATACCTACGCCAGAACCAATAACTAATGGCGCTATTCCTGTTACAATGTTCGCCCCTGATATATACACATTTGCGTTACCTGAGTCCAGAATATTAGTAACATATAGCGAGCCAGTAGAAAAGACTTCCTCTCCTCCACTAACACCCCTTCTGTACATAACAAGACCAGCAGCTGTGTCTTCACCCAAAATTCCTGACGCAAATACTGACGAGCTGATCTGTAGTGGGGCAACACCAGCACGGTCAAATCTTGTTCTAATGCCACTTTGATCGTTATAGGCAAACAAACCGAGTTCTCCAGATTGGACGCCACTAGGTGGATCAGTTTGGATTGCTAAGTCTGCGGTGTGCGTTGCGCTAAGTTTGCTTGGGCCTTCGATTCTTATTGGTGCTATGCCGGAAGATGGACCAAAGTCTCCAGCTCCTAAGTAAAGCGATGCACCACTAGCGTAAGCCGCATTTGTGTTTCCGTCGATGATAATTTCTTGAACTCCAGAAGCATTCAGAATATCAACTTGAGCAATTTGCAGCCCCATGACTTTAATATTTTCTTCAACACCTGCAAGTGAACCGCGAACGAACATGTCTGTCACTCCCGTCACGGGAAATGATGGTTCGAGATAAACATCCATAGATCCTGTATTTCCAGTAGGTCCTTTTACTACAAGATCAGTGTTAGATGAAACATCAGTGAGATCAGACTTCATATAAAGAGGGTTGCCTCTAGCGATTGGTCCTCGCATGTGCAAGTCAGATACTCCCGAAGCTGGCTCGGCAACTTTGATGTAATTGGTCATAACGCCGGTGTTATAGGCGATCACATCAGCCATATGTAGTGACATATCTTTAACTGCGCCACCAGAAGGATGTAAGGATAAAGTTGTCGTAGCGACAGAAAGTGGCGGACCAGATATAAACAAGGTTCCATTTACATCTTGTAAGTCTACGAATGAAAACTTTTTGATAGTCTTAGTTTCATAACCACCATAATTAACCACAAAGTCTCTAACTATCAATAGACCCTCATTAGATCCTAATTTTATTTTTCTGCACAGATATATATTTTGTGTTATAGAATCTATTACGTCTGCGGCGGAGATATACTGAGTAACCTCGTCATTAAAACCTAAACTGGAGTACTGGAATGTATCACCAAACGTTGCATCGAAGACTTTTTCTCTGTCGCTGGTTATTAAACTCCTAGACGAGGCATTAACAAACGTACCATATGCATCATTCTCTCCGGTATAAGAATCCATAAATGTGGCGCTGCCACCTGCGCTGATTTTGAACTGATATACCGTGTTAGAAATAGGTTCTGACACAACCAAATGACCATCAGAATAATCTATATCATAGCCGAACAATTTGGGATCATAGGAGCAAACATCTACTCCCGAAATATTAGCAGAGGTGTAGCCTCCACTGTAGACAGAATCTACGTAATCCCAGCTGCTAGTGTACTTAAATATATGCACGGCTCCGTCTGGCGAAGAAGCATTTATTCCAGATAAGCTATTGTTTGATACATAAGGATCAAGTATTGGTGATGAGATAAAGGCCAAGTCACCCTCAACTAAAATTTTTGCTCCAAATCCTACCTTGGTCGCCTCTGGAAGATTGTTTTGGTTGTTGATATATCCAACAATATCCGGCAAGGCTACTCCCGATATTTCTTTAGATGCTGTTAGATAAGAATCTGACTCCGATCTCTTGTAAATGGAGGCGAAACCTGTGGATTGCTGGTCATAATAAATATCTTCACCGTCCCAAGCTAAAGAGTTAGCCATTATTTTGTGTATATAAGTATTTTTTGGTTCGGTAGCGATCCAACCTTCTGAACTAAAGACTGATGAAATTCTCCATCTAGTAATTGTATTGATTGACGCGGAAGCTCTAGCGCTAGGCTCTAAAGCACAAGCATTGATATCATTAAAAGTAATGAATACATTGTCAGCTGCAAGCTGCTCAATTATAAACACTACGTCGTAGAAATTTTCCTCTGCTATCAACAGTCTGGCTGCTACAGCTATTTTGTTTTTATCTGATATTTTTATATCTTTAAAATATAATTTTAGAGACTCTGTTTCACCAAGAAAGCCTATTGATATAAGGTCATCCCTGAATTTAGAATAAGTTGTTTGAAGTTTAACCGAAGATGAATCTTGGGCGTCAAATATCTTTAGACACGCTAACGATGACAAGTAGCCGGTATTTGATCCGATAACTAGCAGCTCATCGTTATTGCCTATTGACTCTCTCGATAATTCATTTTCATAGAAGGTGTTGCTTTGAATACCTGTATATTGTTCAAGCGTACTACCGATCCGACTCAATCTTCTGACTCCATATTCAGAATCCGAATAATCTGCTATCTTATCTATAGAGATAGAGTTAGAGCTTGTAAAGTCTATCTCACTTTCAGCACTTCCAGATTTATCAAAAATGCTACTACTCGCAATAATAGCTTTCTGGTGATCAAAGTTTTGATCAAGGCTGTTGGCGGATGGTATTGCTGCACCAGATACGTAAAGCGTAGGTATTTGAAGAGAGTCTCCGGGTTCTAACACAGGTGGAGACATAGGGTCTACAAATGGAAGTCTATGGGGCTGCATTAAGAATAAAGTTGCAGCTGCTTCAGAAACCTGTTCTCCAATATGTAGTGTAGTGGTTAAGCTATCTGGAAGGTTCCCCCTCGTATATATATCCATACCACTGTTTAGTGGGACGCTATTAAGATTTAATCCTAACACGCCAGAGATAGGATCGGGAGAGCCCACAAACAGTGTTTCCGTATTCGTAGTTGCTTCTCTGCCTATATGTAAGATTACATCTCCGCTGGCAGCGTTAGTAGAGTCCATGTATAGATTACCCTGAATATCGGGTATCGAATTATACTTGCCAAGAGGTCTGGATATCCTCAAGCTCATATCTCCGCTAGCTGGGACAGACTGTCCCATCGCAAAGTTTAGCCTTGATTCTGCTATCTTATTACCTATATTAAGGCGCATACCCTTGTTTATTCCCGAAGCTCCCGCAAAAGATAGATCGGCATTTGAGAGGACAGGTTCTCCATATGGCGCAGGAGTAAACAAAGAAACACTTTTACAGTCTGTATCAAAAGAGTATGGAAGTGCTAAGCCCAAATATTGCTCTGTGTTATTGGCCCCCATTCTCAATGGCATTGCTCTTGCTACCGGAGAAATACCACTGGCATGTAAAGACATATTTCCCGTAGTTGGGAGCTGACCCTGTAGCATCAGGGTCTCAGCGCCAAAAGCTCCCGGAGTGGCAGTGATTGACAGACTCAAAAATTGAGGGTCTTGCATGTCAAAGGAATCGAATCTTTTGCTTATAGAATAACCAGACTCAACCGAAGGGCCACCAACAAATTTAATAGCCTGCATAGAATCACTACTTGTCCCATCGAGCACTTCTGGATTTTCATCAAAAAACGCCGGTGTTTTCGATTTACCTAATCTAATAAAAGAATTAGTTATAGGTTGAGCTTCTGTGTTATCTGCGAATGACCTGCATTGAAATCTTCTGACTGCGCCCTTGTCAACATCCTCATAAACAACTTCAACGTTTTTAATTCTGACAGAATTATCAAACCTATGTTTAGAAGTCCTCAGAAAATAAGGTGGTATAAAGCCATTTGGAATTTTATCTGTGCCAGCTCCTCTAGGCCATCTAATATAACCAGCGCCATCTGTAAGTTCACTAATTGTAGGATATCCGTCACCAACAGTTTGTGAGACTTTAGGGTCTTCATCAAATACCGCACTATGTGACAATAGACCCATAATGAGTGTTGACTCTACATTTATCGTTGAATCATAACTAGGCTTCATTTTGTCGTTAAATACAACCTCATATGTGCCGTCCGTATTTCCCTCGCCATCATTGTTTCTGATGGTTCTATTATCAGAAGAGTCTTTAATTAAGTTGTTGGTATTAAGAACATAATTAGCTTCCTGTCCCGTTAACGTAACCGTCCCAACCCATCTTTCTGTGTCTATATCGGGTCTAACAAACTCAACTTCTTTCTGTATATAGTGAGCATCCTGAAGCCCCTTTTGATACAAAACAAGTTTATCGGTCACGTTTTGCTGTCGGCCTTCTGGCGTAAGAATTGAATTAGGTCCAGCCTCAAAAGTGTCTCCAGATGTGTCGCCCTTTTGAACTATCGTATTTCTAGGATCATCCTTATAGAACGCTATACTGGGAAAGATTCTTCTTTCGTCATCAGTAATGCCATCCGATCCATCAACTACTCCAATCTGAGTTCTATTTCGGTCCACCTCTAAGGTAATGGAAACTGATTTTATTCTTCGTATGGAGTTATCAAAACCTGTAGAATTTTCTATATTGTAAAAAGCACAAAATCCACCATGGCTAGTAAACATATCATATACACTGACTGGGTAGTCTATACCAGCACTGTGAGGATACGCATAAAAGTTATTGATATTACGATAATTTTTGGCAGCAAATTTTTCTGTGAAGGAAAAATAAGGCTGCGCATCATACACAAAGGTCTCTTTCTCAAAAAGCATGTCCTTGGTTTGGCCTGAATCAGCAAAAATAGCTGTCTCATAGGGGGTAGCTAACACTATCCTGTCGGACATGATATCATACATATTAGACATAATATACGCAACGGTTATAGACTTAGCTTCTTCTTCTGAAAATGTTATAGACCCATCAGCAAAAGTATTTATCTGACTAAGTTCTCCCTGATTTTGGCTGATGTTCTCTGCCATAGTCATAGAAGCTGGAGTTATGGTCTGTATGTGCGTTGCAACGTTTTTATTATCAACTTCATAAAGATATAACCTTTGCGCTAAGTTATCGCTTTCTGAATCAAATTCATTTATGTAAGAAGCTCCATGCGCAACTAATATAGATCTATCATATCTAAATGAATAGCCAAATGGCTCTCGCACTAATACATTGTTATAATCTGCTGCATTTAGTGTACTTCTGCCCTGCACCGCAAAAGAATAGTCGGAAATACTTGAGCGGTCATTAGTTGGATAGACAGGTGAGTCAACTACCGTACTAGGATATATAGTAGTCCCAGTATATTGAAAGTATCTGGATCTTTCAATAGTCTCATCAGAATCTAAATCTACAAGACTATCAGGACCGACAGAGTATGGATAATAAACATCTTCAGTATCCATATCTTCTTCTTTCCAGACCCAGTTCTGTATCGCATACTTCCAAGCAGTAAACGAGTCTCGATTTTGTCTGTTAGCCGTCAATCTATTTGTCTTGGTGTCCTTATACCACTCGTAACTAGGTGCCGCCTCATAGCCAAACATAAACTCGTCGTTATTCTTAAGGTCAAAATCAGAGAAATGATAATATCCAGCAACCTGCAGAGGGTCTCCAATCTTAGCGCTGTAGCTCCAGCTCCAATTACGAGTCTCTGATGCATCTCTGGTGACAATACCGGGTTTTTTCGTTACCTCTAAGACTCTATCAACACCATCAATAGTTGTAAATCTGTCAAGAATCAGCTTCTTAGGTTGCAGATTAACCGATGAGTTTTCGTCCTGCTTATAGTTTAATACTGACACGTCATCAGCTTGCTGATAAACGTTTACGCTACCGTTATCATTTCCAACAAAAAGCTTTCCTTCTTTAAAGAACATTGCAGGAGCTTTACCATACCAGTCAACAAAATTTTCTGAACCTATATATGGATTAGTTGCGTAATAACCATCTGGGTCTTCAGGGGCGCCCGGTACATTCTGGAGACCTCTATAGTCGGTTGAAGTTTTATATGGTGTCGTGTCTTTGTCATTGCGGTAGTGAAATGCGCGGGAAACTATATCTTCATGGAGACGTGTAGTGTGGTCTATAAACTGAGTATTAATCTTTTGATTAGGGTTATATATAAATATTGACCCCTTACTATATCTGTTAGCTAGTTCTCCACTGGCATCAATATTATTTCCAACATCTCTATTAAAATTAAGAATGAATTCATTAGTCTTTGTGTGTCTGTCTATGAAGTCTTGCGCTGTAGGATCTTCATAACCAATCTTCTTTAGTTTGTTAAGTTTTGCTTGTAGTTCTTTAAGCTGATTATCAACTGATTTACTAATACTAGAAAGGTATGGGACTGTAGTATTAGATATAGCCATTATTGGCTTATCTCCGCCAGTGGCATCATCTAATTTTAAACAAACATTGTAACCAAAGCCATCGGCAAACCTGTAGCCACTGGACATCCACGAAGGTTTAATTGTTGAGGCGGGTTCATCCGCATAATCGTTGGAGCCAGATTCATAAATTTCTTGCCAGTCTCTCGCTGTTATTGATATACCATCGCCATAAGCTCCGTTATTATATCTATAATAAGGATATACGTTTTCTGTAAACCACGCAATGTCAGAGTATGCATTATATTTATTTCCGTCTTCAAGGCTTGGGTCTGCTTGAAATTCACCTAAGTCACCAAGCCAGCCGATTGGAGCAACATTAAAATTGATATATTGTTTCGGAACAACTCCTATATTGGTATCATATTCCGTTAATCTTTCGGCTATCGGCTTACCGCGATTTCTCCAAAACAACGTGCTACTACCAGAATTTGCTCCTGCCGTCCTGAGACGGCCACCTAGTGGACCAGAAGACCTATTATAAAACCTCTTGTGATAAACAAAGCCTGATAAACCTAAATCCTGTGTTTCCTCGCCAGCTCTGTAAAAATCTTCAAACTGAAACAAACTTCCAAGCCTGCCCTCTGTGATAAAGTTTGATATCATTGCTCGATGCCAGTAAAGATTCTTGTAGTCGGCAAACTTTTTGAAGTCTACATCACCCTCTAAAAACGGAGGTGGATCAACATAAGGATTTGTTGTAGATGCATTTATCTCTTCTGGCGTGTTGATGGTTGATATAGCATCGTTAGAAATATCAATCTTATAAAGCCATACTCTTCCGTATGGTTCATGCTCAGGAAAAGTAACGTGATAACCTGCGTTTCTTCGTCGTACCGTTCTTTCCTGAGTCCAAGTTTCAGGATCATTGGAACGAAATGGTTTTACCATTATTTCTTCAGCTAGACCTGATCTAACATCAATCCTAACCGACTTTAGGTCTTGCTGCCTATGATATTCTTGATGATAACTTATACCACTAAAACCGTCATAAGATTTTCCCATTTCACCAACGGCTAACCAGTAATGATCTGATCCGGGTTTCTTTATGATATCTAAAGACTGTCCAAATCTATACGCTTCTGGCAATAAATCAAGCGCGTCATAGTTCCTATATGTTTTGGAAAGTAATTTCGGAGATTCGCCTGTTACTACAAATGGAGTAGTGTCGGCATCTCCGCTACCATTTAACCCGTTGGGAGAAAATAAGGTAGTCTTATATCTCCAAGAGCTATTTGGGTTCTGTTCGCCTTCATAGAAAGTCCAAGTTATGGATGTTATGTCTCTCAGGTCAGAAGTATCTGTTGGTTGAGATAAATTCTCATCGTCATAAATAAAATACTCAGTATCGAGCGCGGTTCTCTTTACATATTTCACGCCATTGATAGGATGTATACCTTGAGTGACTTCATCCTTAAGAGCTGAAGTGATTTTAATTTTGTCACCATCAGACAACATCTCTGTGTCATAAGTGCCATCTCCCGTAGGGCCCGTAATTGTAATTCTGTTACCGTTAACAGCAGAGAGCTTTCCTGCTCTTCTTTCGTACAGGTCTACCCTTCCGCATCTATTAACAACACCTTTCTTGTAGAAGAAGGAGCCTGCCTTAATTTTTATGGGGATTTTATAAGTTTTTATATCGTAATTAGTAGGTGCGTCCATCGAGTACTCATGATTTATTAGGACGGCGCCTTCCGTGCCAGTAAGTGGCTTCAGAATCTCTGAGGGCACATCTGCTTTGTTAGGAATAAAATATTGAAATCCTCTATTGAGCCTACTAGGTGGAGCAAACTCCATGCCTTCAGTTGATGAGAACTGATAACCGCCGGAAGCAGTACTGTCATCCTGTGAAAAGTAAATTGATGGACCATCAAGATCCTTACTTTCAAAGGCAGCTTCCGTCACCCAATGACCTGTTATTGCTTTGACAGAGAGTGCAGAAGCCAACCACTGGTGTCCTGCAGTATCGCCTAGTTTTATGTCGCCATCAAATGAGACTTCTGTTAGGCCAGATATCCAATCTTCATCAGTATTGTATTTATCGGGAAAACAAAAGGGAGCGAATGTTGCCAGCGAATCATCTTCAACAGTAAATCTAAATCCACAGTTCTTCCCGGCGTTAGTAGGCGGAGCGAGTTGCGCTCGTCGGTGCTTTTTGTAGATTCCACTGCTAGTCAATGTCTGCCTTGTTTTCATCTCCTTGCCGTCATATTCAAGTACATTGTCAGCAAGAGTGCCTATTTCAGGAAACTGTAAGTTGGACGCTAAACTAAATACTCGTGCTTTAGGCTCATGCCCTGTATACTCAATAGAATGAATAATGATATGAGCATTAATTATTTCCTCATTAGCAAGATAAATCTCTTGTGAATGATTCCTATAGGATATTAAAGCGATATCATCTAATATTTTTATGTCGCTAGGCTTGGCGGCTGATTTTTCTGTTCTTGTTATAAATGATACATCGTCCGTAGGTATCCATACATCCTCGTGGGGTGGCACGTCTCCTTTTTCTCTTGTTCTACTAGTGAGATATGAGTTTCTTTCTGGAGGATAGACGTAGCTACCATCGGGGCCTAAACGGAGCCACTGTCCGGGAAAACCAAAGACAGAATCGGCGCTATCATAATAAGGGGAAGTTTTAAAAGCCTGTGGAACTGGACCATCGTTTCTTAGAGAGTTAGTCCTGTCATTAAAATTAGTAAATTCAGTTATCCCTCCACCAGATTGCATAATGAGCTCAGCGGCGTTATTCCTTTGGAATAAGCCGTCTGTATTAGTCTGATCATTCTGTATATGTAATGATGTGTTGGTTTTACTGTTTGCCATTTTATGTCCTGTTATCCTGATCTCTCTTGAATTTACGCAATGCTCGCCTGATCTTTCC
>CEVZ01033346.1_pt1 | contig 11861 bp, 9 predicted proteins | sample 361371 | NCBI WGS metagenome assembly CEVZ01 (sample SAMEA2620217, study PRJEB7988) | marine metagenome | isolation source: saline water (ENVO:00002010), including
GAAGTGCCTCCTAGGATAATTGATAAATATAAATCAATAAAAGAGAGCAAAAATATATACAGATGGGGAGTTTATATAAGACCTCAAATAGAATTTCTGTTTAAAGAAAATATTACATACTTAGGAGATGCAGCCCATCCAATAGTTCCATTCATTGGTCAGGGTGGATGTATGGCTTTAGAAGATGCTTATGCTTTTGGCTATTTATTAAGTAAACATAATAATGATATAGAAATAGCTCAAAAAAATTATCAAAAATTAAGACTTAAAAGAATTAGATCTATCCATAAAAGCTCTCTTTTTCAAGCTAAATTAAACCATCTTAGTAATCCTTTTTTGGTGAGATTAAGAAATATCTTAATGAGATATACAGGCGTTATTTCCTATAGAACAAAGTCAATATGGTCCTATGATATAACCGCTGAGCTTTCCTAACGAAATTAATTGGTAATCATAATTAAATTGTTATAATTCAAAAATGAAGTTTTTCTCTAATTTATTTGGCAAGTCTGAGCTTAGACCAAAAGAGGTTGGCTTAATTATTTCCCCTAGTCTTCAAGAGTTTGTTCGAACTGAAGTGCTTCCTGGCTTGGATATTTCTCCACATTATTTTTGGAGCTCATTAGAAAGTTTGATAGATAAATTTATTAATCGAAATAATGAGTTATTAGATAAAAGAAATTTTATGCAAGACCAAATAAATGACTGGCATATAAAGAACAGAAACTCTGAATTTAACCTTGAAGAATATAAAAATTTTCTAACCGATATTGGTTATATTTATCCACGAAGTGGTGATTTTAAAATTGAGACTTGGAATGTAGATCCAGAAATTAGAAAAATTGCTGGTCCTCAATTAGTCGTGCCTGTGATGAACGCAAGATTTGCTCTTAATGCAGTCAACGCAAGGTGGGGAAGTCTTTACGATGCTTTGTATGGAACAGATGTAATTTCAGAAGAAAATGGTGCACAAAGAGAAGGAGGTTATAACCCTGTAAGAGGAGATAAAGTTATAGAATTCGCAAAGAAATTTTTAGATGACACAATTCCTCTAGATAAAGGTACATACGATCAAGTAATCAAATTTGACTTTATTGACAGTGAGTTATTAATGACTCTCAAAGATGGATCTAAAGTAAACCTTAAAGACATTGATAAATATGTTGGATACAAAGATAAAGGTGAAGGTGCTTATGGACTTCTATTTAAAAATAATAACCTTCACTTCGAAATACAAATTGACAGGAGTCATCCAATTGGTCAAGAGGACATAGCAGGAATCAAAGATATATTAATGGAGTCTGCTATCACAACTATACAAGACTGTGAGGATTCGGTTGCTGCAGTTGATGCTGAAGACAAGATAATTGTCTACAGAAATTGGCTTGGTTTAATGAAAGGTAATTTAAAAAGGTCTTTTGATAAAGGCGGTAAATTCATAACCAGAGAGCTTAATCCAGATAGAAAATATTTATTAAAAAATGGGAAAATGATACTACTTCCAGGAAGGAGTCTCATGTTAGTTAGAAATGTAGGACATTTAATGACTAATCCTGCAATAAGAGATCGAAAGGGCAATGAAGTTCCTGAAGGAATTATGGATGCTTTCTTTACGGTATGTATTGCCATACACGACATTATAGGTAATGGAGTATATAAAAATTCAAAAACAAAAAGTATATATATAGTAAAACCCAAGATGCATGGGCCTGAGGAGGTAAAGTTTACTTGTGACTTATTCTCTGAGGTTGAAAGAATTTTTAACTTACCTGAAAACACTGTAAAACTTGGAATAATGGATGAGGAAAGAAGAACAACTGTAAATTTAAAAGAGTGTATAGAAATAGCTAAGCAAAGAGTTATTTTTATAAACACAGGTTTCTTAGATAGAACCGGTGATGAAATTCATACAAGTATGGAAGCTGGGCCAATGGTAACTAAAGCAGAAATGAAAAATCAAAATTGGATCAAAGCATATGAAAATTGGAATGTAGATATAGGTCTTGAAACTGGGTTTAGAGGTAATGCTCAAATTGGAAAAGGTATGTGGCCAATGCCTGATGAAATGTTAGATATGTACAATACTAAAACAATGCATCCAAAAGCTGGTGCAAATTGCGCATGGGTTCCTTCACCAACTGCCGCCATAATACATGCAATTCACTACCATCAAATAAATGTTCAAGATGAACAGGAAAAAATTAGTAAAAGAGAAAAGGCAAATTTAGATGATTTATTGAAAATACCTTTTATGGAAAAAAATCAATTACCTTCACAAGAAGAAATCAAAGCTGAGTTAGAAAATAATGCCCAAGGGATTTTAGGCTATGTTGTTAGATGGGTTGATCAAGGTATCGGCTGCTCAAAGGTTCCTGATATAAATAATATTGGACTTATGGAGGATAGGGCAACGTGTAGAATTTCCAGTCAACATATTTCTAACTGGCTGCATCATGGACTATGCTCTGAGGTTGATGTAGTTGAGACAATGAAAAAAATGGCAAAAGTTGTAGACGCTCAAAATAAAAATGATGTTAATTATAGAAAAATGGCTCCATCTTTTGATGGAATAGCTTTTAAAGCTGCATGTGAGCTTGCTATAAAAGGCAAATATCAGCCTAGTGGATATACTGAACCAATTCTTCATGAGATGAGATTAAGAAGAAAGTAATATGTCAAAAGGATATTGGGTAGTTAAGGCTAATATTGAAGATCCTGACGAGTACTCTAAATATATTAAAAAGGCTACTTTAGTTGTAAATAATTTTAATGGGAATTTTCTAATCAGAGGTGGCGAGCAAACTGATAAAGAAAATAAAGGATTCGATCGAACTGTTGTTGTGGAATTTAGTTCCTATAAAGAAGCATTAGACTGCTATGAGTCTGCGGAATATCAAACAGCATTAAATCATGTTAAAAGCTCTGCGAACAGAATTTTCACAGTTGTTGAGGGTATTTAAACTTTCTGTTTTTGAGTTTCGTCTCTATGCTTTTTTAGATACTTCATAAAAGGGGTGCCACCAGTACCTCTTATTGTTGAACCACCTGTACCAAAAGTATTGTGAACTTGAGCTTGTTTATGAATATATGTTGCTGCATATTCAAGATGCATAGCTCTAAATTTTCGTATTTCTTCTAAACAATTATTATATACATTCATCAATTTTTTTGACTGAGAAATTAAATCCTTAGCTTTAGATCTTTTTTCAACATCTTCAATCATTTTCCTATGCTTAGGTGGCATATAATCTCGCATCTCATTTAGATAATGTCGAAGATTGTCATTTGAATGATATATTCCAAGTGCACCGTCAAGAAAAGGTATTATGCTGCTTTGCGCTCCAGTTTCTCCTCTATAAAATTGTGGCTTATTGTTAAATTGATTTTCATATATCAGACCCTTTTTCAGATCTGGATTATCTTTTGTTCCAAAAATATATGGCCTCACTCTGTGGTAATAAATATAAGGATCACACTTTTCAGGCATTTTTGAAAAAATATTATTAACATTTTTTAATGACATTAATATTTTTTTTAAATTAGTATTAAAATCATCAACATTATTACTTTCATTTAATCTTGACAATTTATAAGCTGCATCAATAGCATCGCCTGCTGCATCTTCAATACAAACATGAATAGTGACAAACCAATCTTCATCAACGCCACCAAGAAAGTTATTTATTAACGCAACATTATCAAGAGACACTGGTTCTTTTTTATTAACCTTATACCAATTATCTAAACAGTAACTTGCATAACTTAAAATTGGTGGTCGCCCTAAGTATTTTGATAACTTTACCCAAGGCTTAGAAATTACTTCTGGTAGAATTTTTTCAGGTTTATTTCCACCCCACATAAAAGCATGAGCAATAAAACTTAAATGAGACATAGCAAGATTTATTTCTTTCTCGCTTTTATTTTTTAAAAGTATATCTACGGAAAGTTCATTTACTTTAAGTTTATTAATTTTGTTTTGAACATTATTTGTAAGAAGTAATTTAGGTAACTCATTAGCAATTTCTGTAATGTTCAAAAGAGATTTTTTTTTCGAAATGTAGTCTCGAAGAGGCGGTGTCTTTGATAAAAAAGTATGCATAAATGTACTTATATTTTATACATATTAATTAAATAAATAAGCATTTTTTTTGTCTTAAAAAAAACTTAAATTTTTTTAAAAAAAAGTGTTGACAACTTTGCAAAAAGTAGTAATATAAATAATACCAACAGCAACCGACTAGTGACCAACTGCAGACGGGAGACCTAGAGAGAAGCTGAAGGAAGAGACCGAAGGGTGAAAGCATTTGCAAGAGTCGATGATAAAAAATAGCTTGCAGATCCACCAAGGATTCAAGAGAAAGAATCCAAGGAGCTAAAGAAAATCTCACTTTAGACCCCTACGGAATCGATTTAAAGAAACAGAGCTTGACTCTGTTTTTTTTTGTCTTGCAAAAAGTGAATTTATCATTAATATCCTCTAGTTATGGCATTCACTAGAACTAAAATAATTTGTACCATTGGGCCCAACAGCTCAGATAAAGCTACTTTAAAAAAACTTCATTTAGCTGGAATGAATGTTGTAAGAATTAACATGTCTCACGCAACTCATAAAAATGCTAAAGAGATTATTAATATCATTAAAGAAATAAATAAAACTAAAAATAGTAAGTTATCAAACATAGGCATATTACTTGATACCCAAGGTCCAGAGATAAGAACAGGTGACACTTCTCTTCCAATTAACCTCAAAGTGGGTGATAAAGTTACGTTAACTGTGCGAGATGAGGTTGATGTAGAAACTTCATCTATCAAGGTTAACTATAAAGGTCTTGTTCATAGTGTTAACGTTGGCTCAAGAATTTCTGTTGATAATGGATTAATTAGTTTTAGAGTTCTTTCAAAAGAATCAGATAATTTAATTTGCAAAGTAATTCATGGTGGAAAAGTTGGCTCAAAAAGACATGTAAATTTGCCTGGCGTAAGAATAGATATGCCTTCTATAACTTCGAAAGATATAAAAGATATTACTTTTGGAATTAAAAATAATGTAGATTTTATTGCAGCTTCATTCGTTAGAAATAAAAAAGATCTGCAAATATTAGAGGATCTTCTTCTTAAACATAAATCAGAGTCAAAAATTATTGCTAAAATTGAAAATCAAGAGGGATTAGATAATATTGATGAAATTTGTGAATCCGCTTGGGGCATCATGGTAGCAAGAGGCGATTTAGGAATTGAAACCAGCCTTACTGACTTACCAAATATTCAAAGAAAAATTATGAACTCATGTGCAAAATTAGGCAAAAGGTCTATTGTTGCTACTCATTTGCTTGAATCAATGATAGAAAATCCAACACCTACAAGAGCTGAGGTGACTGATGTAGCAAATGCTGTATATGAAGGTGCTGATGCCATAATGTTATCTGGAGAAACAAGTATTGGGAAATATCCAGTTGAATGTGTGAAATTTTTAAAATCTATATCTAAAAGAACAGAAAAATTTAAAACTTTAGAGTATGAAAAAGAACTCATAACAAATTCAGATTGGGAATCAATTGCTGTTGCTGCAAGAGACTTAAGTGAGTCGATAAATGCAGATGGAATAATTGCTGTAACAAGAACTGGATCGACTGCAGGCTACATATCAAACGCAAAACCAAAAGACATTCCAATTTATACATTTACTAACAATCTAAATACCTTAAATCAATTGTCTTTAGTGGGTTCAGTAATACCCTTTTATTTGAAGAGATTAAATAATCATAAAAAAACCCTTGAGCATGTAAGAGATGTATTAAAACCTCTGCATAGAAAGAAGAAATTAAAGTTTGTTATGGTTTCTGGCATATTCTCTGAAAAACACTCAGAAGCAATTCAAATAATTAATTTTTAGTTAATTTTTTTATTAATAAATTGTTACAATACGCGTACACATCATATTAACAGGGAATCATGTTTTACACTTTAGATTGGATAATCATTGGGCTTTATTGTATCGGTATAATTTCTCTTGCTACTTATGTTTCTAGAAAAAAATCTGGATCTGAAAGAAGTGCTGAAGATTATTTTCTTGCAGGAAGATCTCTACCATGGTGGGCTATAGGAGCATCATTAATAGCAGCAAATATATCTGCAGAGCAAATTATTGGAATGTCAGGTCAAGGTTTTGTGGTTGGAATGGCAATAGCAGTATGGGAGTTAACCGCAGCAATTGCTCTAATAGTAATGGCTAAATTTTTCTTACCACTTTTCTTGGAAAAGAAAATATATACGATGCCACAATTCTTGGAACAAAGATTTGATAAGAGAGTAAGCTTAGTTCTGTCATTTTTTTGGCTGACTGTATACATTTTTGTAAATCTTACAGCGGTACTTTGGCTTGGTTCTCTTGCAATTAATACTTTGACAGGAATGTCATTAGTAAATGGAATGATTCTTTTAGCGTTTTTATCTTTAGCATACTCACTTTCAGGAGGGTTAAAGGCAGTAGCAATGACTGATATTGTTCAAGTAGTTCTGTTGATCTTTGGAGGATTAGCAGTTTCATATATTGCTTTGACTAAAATTGGTGATGGAAATATTGCAACCGGAATGGTTCAAGTCTATCAACAAATGCCAGAAAAATTTGACATGATATTGTCTCCTGATAATCCGTCATACAATAATTTACCTGGGATATGGATTCTAATTGGTGCAGGAGTCTGGATCGGACACTTTGCTTATTGGGGATTTAATCAATATATCACTCAAAGAGCTCTAGGAGCTAAATCTCTTAAAGAAGCTCAAAAAGGAGTTATGTTTGCAGCTTATTTAAAACTTTTAATGCCATTAGTGATAGTTTTACCAGGAATATGTGCCGCAATTCTATTTCCGGTTTTAGATAAGACTGATCAAGCATATCCAACTATGATGATTGAGCTGCTACCAAGTGGTTTACTAGGATTAACTTTTGCTGCACTAATAGCTGCTATCGTCTCTTCATTAGCATCTATGACAAATAGCATTAGCACTATTTTTACAATGGATATCTGCAGATCATTTGCAAGAAATGAAATTCAACAGCAATCTTTAATATTAATTGGAAGAAGTGCTGTGGTTGGATCTATGCTTATAGCGCTAGTCATGGCAAAACCCATCTTAGGAAACTCTGATGAAATTTTTCAATATATACAGAATTTTACTGGTTTATTTACACCTGGAATACTTGTAATATTTCTTGTGGCTTTATTTTGGAAAAAAGCTACAACTCTTTCAGTTCTTGTAGCTGCGATACTTTCAGTAGTAATGTCTATATTCATCCAAGCATCTTTTCCAGATTTCCCATACATTCACAGAATGGGTGTTGTTTTCTTTGCTTCGGGAATGGGATGCTACTTAACATCTAGAGCTCAAGGGTATTTAGATCAAGAAAAAGCTATTGATTTAAATGGAATAAATTTTAAAACATCAAAAGCATTTAATGTTAATAGTTTAATTATTGTCAGTATTCTTACTTTAATTTATGTAACTTTAGGATAAACATTTATGAAAAAAATATTAATATTAATTTTTTTAAGTTCGTATATTGTTGCAGATGTTGATTGGTCAAATACTAATGAATGCAAACTTCCTGATTATTCAGCTTTTGTAAATAAAATTGTCAATGAAATGACCTTGGAACAAAAAGTCGGTCAAATAATAATGCCTGAGATTAATAGTATTTCACCAGCTCAAGTAAAAAAATTCCAACTTGGTACCATTCTTAATGGCGGTGGTGGATTTCCAAATCAAAATAAAAATAGCGACATTCAAGATTGGAAAGACTTAAGTGAAAGCTACTATGATGCGTCTCCAGAGGTTAATGGGATTAAGATACCAATTCTTTGGGGGACAGATGCTGTTCATGGTCATAATAATGTTATTGGTGCTACTATTTTTCCTCATAATATTGGCCTTGGATCTACAAGAAATCCTAATTTGATGAAAGAGATTGGGAGTGCTGTTGCAAAAGAAGTTGCATCCACTGGAATTATATGGACTTTTGCTCCCACAATTGCTGTGCCTCAGAATGATACTTGGGGTAGAACTTACGAAGGATACTCTGAAAACTATAATTTAGTTTCTGAATTGGGAACAAACTTTATACTAGGTTTACAAGGGGAAGGAAATTCTTTCCTGAGTAAAGATAAAGTCTTAGCTACGGCAAAACATTTTTTAGGTGATGGTGGAACCGATCAAGGAATAGATCAAGGTAATACAATAATTTCAGAATCTAAACTTAAAGAGATTCATGGCACTCCATATTATGATGCCATTGATTCTTGTGCATTATCAATAATGGCAAGTTTCAACTCTTGGAATGGTAAAAAGTTACATGGAGATAAATATTTATTAACAGAAATTTTAAAAACTCAAATGGAGTTTGATGGGTTTATAGTTGGTGACTGGAATGGACATGGACAGATACCGGGTTGTGAGGATGCAAATTGTCCGCAAGCATTAAATGCTGGCGTTGATATTTTTATGGTTCCAACAGAGTGGGAACCTCTTTATTGGAATACTCTTGATCAGGTTAATAAAGGAATAATTCCAATAGAAAGACTCAATGATGCAGTTTCACGAATTTTAAAAGTTAAAAAACATCTTGGACTTTTTGATAATAGAGTGCCTCATAACTATAAAGAGAATTATATTGGAAATTCAGATCATAGAAATCTTGCTCGACAAGCAGTAAGAGAATCTATAGTGCTGTTAAAAAACAATGATGTCCTTCCAATGAATCCGAAGAAGAATTTTTTAATAATTGGAGACCAATCCAAACAAATCGAAAATCAAATGGGTGGTTGGACCATTACGTGGCAAGGAAAAAGCTGGGAGGGAGTTTCACTTTCCAACGAAGACTTCCCAAATACCAAAAGTATTTATGAGTCTTTATCACAACACATTTTGAATCTCGGCGGTAATGTTGAATTTTCCAGTGACGGTTCATACTCACAAAAACCTGATTATGTAATTTTTGTATATGGTGAAACTCCATATGCTGAAGGAGAAGGAGACATTGATGAACTCAATTTTTCAAATACTAATGAAAATTTAATAAAACTATTAAAAGAGTTTAGTAAAAAGAATATCTCAACAATTTCATTATTTTTAACAGGAAGACCTTTAATTACAGATAAGGAAATCAAATATTCTGACTCATTTGTCTCAATTTGGTTACCAGGAACAGCAGTTGAAGGAATGAATGACGTTATATTTAGTAATCTTGATGGATCTATTAATTATGACTTTAAAGGCAAGCTATCATTTTCTTGGCCAAGCACTTCTTCGGATAATCCACTGAATTTTAACGACAAGAACTATTCTCCAAAATTTGAATATGGGTATGGATTAACATACAAAGAAACAGATGAATAAAGGGCTCTTAGTTGATATTGGTGGTACCAATATGAGATATGCTATTGCTTCAAATGACCAAGAGGATATTTCAAAAATTAATAAAACAGAATTTGATACCTTAGATTTTGAAACTTTTCTAAGAAAATTAGTTGTTGATAACGGAATAGATACATTAATCATTTCTATTGCAGGTCCAAAGATAAACAATTCAATTAGAATGACCAACAGAGACTATTCAATAAATTCAGATCAATTAAAAAAAAATTTAAATCTTAAAGACTGCATAATACTTAATGATTGGGAAGCTATTGCATATAGTTATGAATATATCTCTAAAGATATTGAGACATTAAAAGATGGATCAGCATTCAATAACACAAAACTTTTTTTAGGTCCTGGAACGGGCTTGGGAGCTGCAGTATCCATTGATGAAATTGTTTTTCCAACAGAAATAGGAAACACACTTAATTCAAGCCTTAAATTGCAACCTAATTATGATATTCAAGACGATAGTCTTTTGGTGCTTGAGGATCTTGTCTCAGGTACGGCAATATCAAAGATATATGAATTAAAAACTAATAAAAAATTATCTTCTGAAAAGGTATACGAGAAATTTAAGGAAAATGATGAAATTGCTTTAAAAGTAATAAATGGCTTCATTAAATCTCTTGCAGAAACTTTATCAGATTTAGCTTTAACATTTTTACCAGGTGAGGGTATTTTTCTTGCAGGAAGCTTAATTAGAAACCTTTATAAAGACATAAATAAAGATGATTTTAATAAAGCTTTTATAGGAAATAGAAAAGATGCTCATAAAAATATTTTGGATATGATATCCATCAATGTGATTATGAAAGAAAGAACTCCTTTATATGGAAATCTTAAATTATTTAAGACTATTACAAAAGATTGTGTATAATCTTCACCCATAATGGCAGATAAAAAACAAACTAAAGTATATTTAATACCTGAAAACGAAACACGTGATAGTCATACCTATCATTACACAGCTATTAAGACAAGAAAGTTTACTCTTGAAAATAAAAAGATGAGACTAAAAAAATTCAATCCCGTAAAAAGAGTTCACGAATGGTTTGTTGAAGCTAAATTACCGCCTCACAATTAATTATTTGTTAATCTTATTTCTGTCGAAGAAATATCATCTCTAAACATTTCTTCATCAATTCCAGTACATCTATCAACAATAATTTCTGGAACTTTTAAGTTTTTAAGTGAGATAAATTTTTTATTAATTTTTCTCCCGAATACTAGAAAATTTATGTTGTGATCGTTAAACCTTTGAATATGATTCATCATATCTTTGTAGTTTTTATAAAATTTTTCGTCAAATACCCGCATCAAAGTATCCGCTCCAATTATAAATACTGAATTTGGAAACATCTCAGCTTTTTCACTAAATCTACCAGCAGAGGTGAGCATCCAACTTTCATCATTTTGAAATTGATCAAGAGTTCTTTTTATCTCATAAAATGTTAATGGCGGCTTATCAGCGTTATTAGCACATATCTCAAATGTAGTATGCATACCGGTTTTTTTTTCAGCTAACTCTTTCATTTTTATGTGCCCCTCATGAAGAGGGTTAAATGAACCAGGAAATATGAGCTCTGGGTTACTCTTATTATTGGAAATAAATCCTACTTTGTTATTAAATAATTTTACCCATGATTTTTCTGCAGCAACTTTATTTATTGATATATCTTCATCAATTTCAGGAATGCTATATTCAAAACCACATGAATCTGCCAAAAGACTAATAACACATGCAGTTATAAGTTCTTCCTCCTCTTCTCTTGTTCTTTTACCTTTATCTAAATAGCATTCAAGATATTTTGTATAGTCATATGCCTGAACAACAATAAAAAACTTATGATCTCCTTTTTTTTCATAAGTTGTTGCAAGATTTGCTGTAATAGAAATCCCTAATAGATGCTTTGTTTTTGACGTAGTGTCAATTTGTTTAGATTTTTTAAAAGCGTTTGCTGCCATATTTAAACACGTATCCAAAGAACAATAATGATCAGGTTTTTTGTTTAAAAAAGAGTTCATAGATTCTTTTGAGTAGGGTATATGTGACTCCAATATAGTATTACTTGCTCCAGGAACTTCTAGAAGAGCTGATATGGCATTAGTTCCACCTCCGCTAGATACAATTGTAAGCTTGTATGGAGATTTATGAACTTCGTTAACGATGTCTAAATATTTTTTCAATTATCTTCGCTTAAATATATTTATTTTAACCCAATATTTATAATTCATTGTTAGAATAAATCATGCTCATAAAAAAAAGCGTAATTTATTTTCTATTTCTATTTTTTTCAAATGAATTTTTGTCTGATTCTGTAGATAAAGTCACATATGCATCATGGAATAAACCTGATGTAGAAATATTGTATGTTCTTCCAAAGGAAATTAATGAAAATACAAAAGTGTTATTTATTATTCATGGAAATTCCCGAGATGTT
>CEVZ01160451.1_pt1 | contig 11861 bp, 8 predicted proteins | sample 361371 | NCBI WGS metagenome assembly CEVZ01 (sample SAMEA2620217, study PRJEB7988) | marine metagenome | isolation source: saline water (ENVO:00002010), including
AGAAAAAGCTGAATATGGCTAAGTTTCTCGATTCAGTAAAAGAAACCTGCCTGCAATCAACCTCTATTTTCTTTATTGCCGCTGGTGCCAAAATCTTTGTTGGCTTTATCGCCCTGACCGGGATAGCACCGGAAATTGCTGAAACCATTACCTCCATGGATCTGTCAGTGTGGATGTTGCTGATCATGATCGCCGTGATCTATTTTGTGCTCGGCATGTTCCTCGATCCGCTGGGCATTATGGTACTGACCCTGCCATTTCTGATTCCTATGGTGGAAGGCTACGGCCTGAACCTGATTTGGTTTGGCGTGATTATCGTGAAACTGCTGGAAATCAGCCTGATTACACCACCGGTCGGACTGAACGTATTCGTGATCGGCAGCGTGGTCCGCGGCCAGGTATCCGTGGGTGAAATCTTTATGGGTGTAACCCGCTTCCTGCTGGCAGACCTGCTGGTACTGGCAGCAATCATCGCCTTCCCGATCATCTCTCTGCTGCTGCCCAACACCTCATTCTGACTGGCTCAGTAAACCTTGTTTGCTCCCTCCCTGTGCCCGCCTTTGGCGGGCTTTTTTGTGGATTATAGGGAGCGGCGGAGGAAGGGCGAATTGTTACGGTTGGCCTGATGTAACCACTGGTACAGTTTTCTGATATGGTTATAACTAACTCGTGCGCGCAGGGCTTCGGCTCTGTTAGCACGTATCAGATTGATACCAGAGCCCGAGTTTCAGGATGAACAATCACTCCAGCCCGGTTCTTGAGCGGATAAAAAAGCTTAAGACAGCAACCATCACTGGCCAGCGTGCCCCGCATAAGCCTCTGTTACTTCTGTTGGCCCTTGCTGCCTGGCAAAAGGGCAGCAAGCAGGTAGCTTTTGCAGATATTGAAGCGCCACTGCGCAACCTGTTGCGCAACTGGGCACCGCCAACGAAGGGAAGCCCGCAGCCCGAGCTGCCCTATTGGTATCTGCAATCGGATGATCTCTGGCAGGTACTGAGCGATCGCGAGCTGCAACGTAAAACCAGTGGCTTTCCGACTCTCGCATCTCTGCGCCAGACCTCTGGTTCTCTCTGTGAAGACGTACAGCAGTGGCTTACCCAGGATAATTCTGCGCTGTTCACCATCGCCTGGTACCTGCTGGAAGAATACTTTCTGCCAACCACCTATGAAGCAGTACTGGACGATTGTGGACTGAGCATCCCACCGCCGGATTCTGCCGGTAGTTTCAATACTGATACCGTCAGCGACATACTGGAAAAACGTAAGCGATCTGCAGACTTCCGCCGCGATGTACTGAAAGCTTACGATTACTGCTGCGCTGTAACTGGTTTTGAAATACGCATCGGTGGCGGAGCCTCCATTGGCTGTGAAGCCGCCCATATTCAGGCCCACGCTTTTAATGGCCCGGATACTGTTGATAACGGGCTGGTACTGGAGCCGACCCTTCACCTCCTGTTTGATCGTGGGATCTGGTCTCTGTCTGATGACAGGCGCATTATCGTGTCGAAGGAATTTACCGGCAGCGATGTGGCACTAAAACGCATCCGGGATATGCACGGCCAGCTGATACGCGATCCTGCTCCAGGCTACCCACAGCTGAATCCGGAATACATCCGCTGGCATCGGGAGGCTAAGTTGGGTGGGGTGTTCAGAGCGCCGGCGTTGGCTTGATATATAGGCTTAGGCTACTCCTATGATTACAGAGTTTAGTGGCCGCCCAATAGGCGGAAGTAGTGCATGGCCTTCACCAGAATGGCGGCCCGCAGCTGGTACGGATTGAGTGAGCGTCGATTTGACTAGAACTTAAGGCTTGCTAGCGAATGGTGCCTATTGTTAGGTTTATTACAATCGGGTTGGTATGTGACTGAATTTGGCTATGATAGCTATTTTATTGTTGGTTCATAGAGTGTTCGTGAGAGTAATTAAATTGCTGAACCGAAACCTGCTGTATAAGCCGATGTATTCAGCTTTGTAAGAAAAATTGGGCCTGGAGCTTTTCATAAAGATAAAGATGAAGATGCGGTTGAACGGTATGTTCAGGCAACGGCGTTGGAACTTATCAATTCAGTGCGAATGCGTAAACGAGTTCGGATTCGATAACGTTTGTCGAATACTATTTAGCAACACAAATTGCCATGGGGACTAATTAGTGGCTAATCCTCGAAGCCTTGTCTACCAATTGCACCAGCACTGGGAGCTGGTCGAGGTGATGGTGCGTGTCAGTCGTGACCATCCAGAGCTGGATGAAGAGCAGGCACTACACTTAGTTGGTAAAGTAGACCCGGATAACAGCGAACCCGGTGCAGTATTGCGCTCATTGCTCAATGCCGATCTCTTGCAACTTGTTCCCCGTTCAGGGGGGCTCGTTGTTAACCCTACGGTGCTAGAGTTTGTTCGCGGCTTAACCCATGAGCATGAGCTTGGACTTTCTTCCGTTTTGGCGGCAAGGGTTGCGGCCATTCGCACAGCGACTGAATCCCTTAACCAAGCCCTGGCCAATGGTGATAATGATCAACTGCGTCAGTCCGCTCGACAGCTAGGCGATTTATTCCGGCAAATCAGTCTTCAGCTTCACCAGGATCGTGATGCCATTTTGGATATTGCCGAGCAGGCGCGCTCTGCTGATAGCGCGATGCCTCTCGCAAGGCGCTACCGTCGGGTACTGGAAGCATACGACCAATACATCGAGCCCATGAATGAAATGATGGACTCCGGACCAGATGGAACCTTTTATCGGTACCTGGAAGGTGCCGATGAAGCGTTGGAAGTGATCTATGAGAAACTCAGTGTTCAGGGGGCGCTCTACAGTCATCGGCGTCAAATTAGGCAGGTGTCCTATCAGGCAAAGGAATTAAGGCGTATAGGCCGGACGATTTCTCAGCAGTGTGCGGATACCTTATTGCCCCTCAGGGAAGAGCTTCGGGCTCACAGCAATCTCGCCTCATCGATCAGTAAGCTACTTGGTCAGGTTAGAAAACGCGGCCTGCGTCGTTCTATTCCATTGGAATTTGAGGGGCTGAGATTGCCTTCTTGCCGTCAGGAACGATTTTCCAGGATCTCTGTAGGTGATGAGGTCTTGACGATCATTAGTGAAGCGAAAAACTATCAGCCTGTGGCAGAACCGTTTCCAGAGCCTGATGAGTCTGCTCAGTTGGACTTTCACGAGTGGGTAGATCGAGCGGCTGTGACAGAACATTTAAAACGATCATTGCCGGTTGACCACCTGATGAGTTGGCTGAGTGAACATTATGGCCAGCTGCCCGATGCATTAGTGTTACAGCTCTACCATGAACTGGTTCGATCTTCGGACTGGCACAGCTACTTGCAACCCGAAGAAATGGCAACTGAACTGAACAGCCTGCGGGTTTATCACCACCCTCACAGTCTGGAGGCCTTATGACAACAGTTAACGTAGAGAAGCTAAGTTGTTTGGCTGAAATTTTCACTCGGCTTAGCAAAAATGGTGAGCATATCAATCGCGCATCCGATCCGCTGTTGTGGGCGAACCTAGAGCAGGAGCGCGATGCCTACGAGACGCTATTCTCGTCGTTGGGGTATGACTTGAGGGTCGATAGTCGTGGTTTTGCTTGGTTCCATAATACAGAGAGCAGTGCATCGTCTAATCAGAATACGCGGCGATTAGCACTTTTTTTTATGGTGATATTTGAGTTTCAAGGAGATGCAGGAAAGCCGCTACGTCGCTTTACGGATTGGCGTATTGATCGAGAACTATTGGATGAAGCTTACAACCAGCATAAGGAGGTCTTATCGGCGGAAGGGATTTCATTGAATGACTTTCCGGATATAGCGAAAACAGCAGAACGATTTGGCTTCATGTCTAAAGACGCTGGTGCTTATTATTTACTGCCAGCAGTTTACCGATACCTTGATCACTTCGAGGCCCTGGCAACTAGCATTGAAGGTGATTTTGGTCTGGACGATGAAGGCTCCGCGCTGGATAGCTATAAGGAAGAAGTCCATGAGTCGTGATACAGCCTTGAGTGATAAAGCAGTATCCAAGAGCGATAAAGCAAAGACCATGCATGTAGACACGGCCATGCAGCGATTCGACTTTTCCGGCTTTCAGCGATTGGTGTTGCTGGGCAGTGCCGGGTATTCACGAGCGGAATTGCCGCTGGATGAGTCAGTCTCTTTAATTGCCCCAAATAATACCGGCAAAACCAGTCTGATTAATGCACTGCAATTTCTCCTGATCATTAATAAGCGGCGTATGGACTTTGGTGCTCATGATGTGGATAAAAGTCGCCAGTTCTATTTCCCGAATAACAGTGCTTATATTTTGCTGGAGGCAACACTACCCAATATCGGGACAGTCGTTTTAGGGTGTGTCGGCAAAGGCGTCAGTCATGATTATCAATATTTTGCCTATAAAGGGCAGCTCAACGTCGATGAGTTCCGGACCAATGACGGAAAATTGGTCGCTCAGCCTGAGCTAATCGCACATCTTGCTCAATACGGTAAATCCGTTTTTACCTATAATCCGGGTGATTTCGCCAATATTCTTTACGGTGGGCGAGTTAAACGCGCTGCTAATGAGCCGGATTTTACCGTATTTCGCTTGGAAAACGGCCGAGACTCCGATGCATATCAGCGAGTTCTGACCCGTACTCTACGATTGGATAAACTAAAATCACAGGATGTAAAAGAGCACCTGTTACAAATTTTCAAACACGATGTGATAGACTCAGCCATTGATTTTAAGCAGGCTTGGGATAAGGCATTTGCTGAGATTAATGATGAGAGGGAACAGTATCAAATTGCTGTCAATCAGCAAGCTCTTATTGATGCATTAGAATCAAACCGTGATCAGCGACTTGAAGTGCGGGGCCAAATTCTGGCTGTGCGCCCTCACATAGAGGAAGCTCTGGAGGGGTGGGAGCAATTCTATACAGATAAGTGCAGTCAGTTAACTCTCGCTAAAAGTGCTCTAGAAGAAGAGCGGAAGACTCGACTAATAAAAGATCGAAAGCTGACCGTAGAACAAACAGAATTAACTGCACAGATTGAATCACTGTCAAAAGAACAGGAGAGCCAAAACCATCTGGAACGGCAATTTGCGTTGATCAAAGATCGTGGGCAGCTGGAACAGCAGCAGGCGGGAATCAAAGCACGATATGATGCCATTACCACACAAATTGGTCTGGTGAGCAGCCGCACACCTAGTCAAATCGAACGAGATATCCAGCGCAACCAAAAAGAGCAGGGGGAGTTATCCCGAGAGCTGGAAAACCTGTCGGATAACCTTTGGCAGCGCCTGAGTACGGATCTTTCTGAAGACCAAACAAGTGTATTAAATCGGCTGCTCAATCGGGATGTGATGACACTGGGCCCAGATCAATTTCTTCTTGATGCGCAAGAGCTCGGTCGGGCCATAGCCCAAATGGATGCCAATCGCTGGCAGATGCAGGGTCTTGCCCTCAACCTGCAATCACTTTCACCTCAATATATAGCCAAAACGGCAGAAGAGATTCACCGCCATCAGATCGAACTACAGCAGCAATACGATGATTTACAGAAGCAGTTGGAGACTGCAAAGTCATTGGACGAGGCTCTCAATAAGCAGCAATCACTCGACGATCAACTCACGGCTGTAAAAGAATCTATTAAAGAGTTTGATCAACTGCTTCTTTTTCGGCAGCAGCAGGCCGAACGCGACGAAAACTTGGCTATCGGCGAAGCGCGGCAGCAGGAAATAAAAGATCTGTTGGAAAAGTCTGAACAAGCGAGTCAAGCCTTGGATGGGAAGGCCACAGCGTTGAGTCAGGACGAGGCAGAGCTTCAGGCTCAGCATCTACGAATCAGTCGGCTCCGTGACCGCCGATTGGATACCGATCAGCGTTTCAGTTATCTAGCCGATCAACCCCATACCCCCTGGCTGGGTGTTTCGCTGGTACAGCCCGAGAACCTTGCAGATGCGTTGGCGGATTACCAAGGTCTTTGTCAGGAATTGATCCGGCTGGATAGAGATATCACCGGGCTGCTAAGCGAGCTTCACCATAAAGGTCTGACCAAATTTCAGGGGGCCGAGAACGACGAAATTGAAATAGATACATTGATCAATTTTCGTCATCAACTATCACGTGAAGCTGAAGCGCTGGAGCGCCGTGCTCGCAGTGCCGTGGTGAATGTAACTGCCAGTCTGCGCGACTTGCGCAGCGGACTTTATAGCTTAAAGAGGAGAATGCGCGAATTTAATTCGCTCATCGGAGCTCGGCAATTATCAGATCTCACCGTCTTTAAGATTGAAGCCCAAGACGATGAAAGCCTGGTTTCTGCCATTGATATCCTGATTGATACCGCTGAAAAAGTGGAATCAGGTGAAACCTTTACCTTGTTCAATCAGGCCAGCGTATTGGATGACGTACAGTTGGACAGAGCACGTCAGCGTTTGATCGATGAGTGCAACGCACGGCAGGGGCTGAGAGTGGCAGACCTTTTTCGGCTCAGCTTCGTCGTTGGTAAGAAAGATCAGGCCCCGGAATCCTTTGACGATCTTGATAGCGCTGCATCCAATGGCACGGTTTTAATGGCCAAGCTCATAACGGGACTGGCCATGTTGCACCTTATGCAGGACAAGCGCCACCGGGTGAAAGCCATCTGTTACCTGGACGAAGCACTGGCTCTCGACACCCGTAACCAGGCCAGTCTCATTGAGACTGCAGCAGAGTTTGGCTTCTCGCTCATTTTTGCTTCTCCTTCTCCGTTGACTACGGCGCGTTATTGCGTGCCTATCAGCCAACATAAAGGTCGAAACCATATCAGTCGTGAAAGCTGGCACATTCTGGAGCCTCTGGCAACGCATAGCGGGGGAGCCATGGATGGAGTGAGCTCATGAAAGCGCTGTCGGCAGCATTACAGCGTATGGCTAAAGCCGCTGATGGGCAGGTCGCTGCGTCGCAGTTCACTGCGGCACAAAGAAAGGCTTTGGATCAATTCATCCAGCAGACTCACGCTATTACCTGCCGGACATCTGGTCGAGGCATAACCTATCAGGTCTCACAACCTCAGGTGATTGAACAGCATCTGCGCTCCATCAGTCCTGGCTTGCTAGAGGAACTATCCGATTCCGTGCCCAATCGGGCGGCCAATATTGCTGCCTACCGTAACAGTAAGGGCGGGGGGCACCGGCATGCGGCATACTATCTGCTAATGCGTGCCTATGGTGAGCGAGTGAGGTGGTGTGATGCCAACAGTCAACTGGATCTCAGCGATGCTACGGCACGTTATGGTGTGGCGGCGCTGGCAGTTGAGCCAAGTGATACCTGGAGTAGCGCTCAGCCCCTGTGGTTGGTGGAAAACCAGGCGCTATTTGACCGTCTCGATTGGTTGCCAAAGTCAGATCGGGAAAAGATCGGCCTGCCACATAACGGGCAGGCCTCAGTTCACTGGTATCGTGGGCAGATTAATAACAACCTGCTGGACTGGCTTGGCGCGTCCGAGCGGGTACCTGAGGTCATTCTCTTCCCTGATTACGATGGTGTGGGTTTACAGAATTATGCCCGCTTGCATCAGCGTCTGGAGGATCGCTGTAGCTTGTGGATCATGCCTGATTGGCAAGTCAAGCTGAAAACTTTTGGCAGCAATACCATATGGCGAGATACCAAAAGCGACTTTGATGCCGCTGTACGTTATCTAAGTCAGGCTATTTCTCCAAAAACTGCATCAGGTGCCGAACTTCACCGTCTAATTTCTGCATTGAGGACAGAAGGCATGGCTTTGGAGCAGGAGGCGGTATGGTTGTGACCTTCTTGTTATAGGGGCCCGCTAGGTATTGTGTGATGGTTAATTAATATATAGCAGTTCAGGCGTTCGTTTTCGTTTGAGTATTCTGCCCAAGGTTGTATGGCTCACTTCGAGTCGAACCTATCAGAGGTTCTCGTCTTCATCGGGCGGTTCTGAGTGTTTCAGCGAAGTTTTTGTGGAAAGTAGATTCAGAGGATTCTGAGATGTTTGTGCAGATGGCCCGCCCTAGAGGATTACTGACGGCCTTCGGCCCATCGTCGCAGGCTCCGATGTTTTCTCCACTCGCAGGCTCGTTACGAATCGAACCTATCAGAGGTTCTCGTCCTCATCGGGCGGTTCTGAGTGTTTGAGCGAAGTTTTGGTCGAAAGCAGATTCAGAGGATTCTGAGATGTTTGTGCAGATGGCCCGCCCTAGAGGATTCGAACCTCTGACCCTCCGGAGTCCAACCACGTAGGTTTTTCTAAAGAACCTTAATCTATAAATATCTATTTAAAACAATAAGATAGCTGATTTCTTCGGGCTTCTTGAGCGCGCTAAATGTCAAAGGATGTTATTTTGATTGGTCACAAAGTGAGAATTCTATAAGATCATAGTTTGACCACTACTCTCAGGGAAGAATCAGATGGGAAATGAATCAGAAAGCCTCTCTCCTCGCTTACATCTGTCTCCTGCCAGGATGATTGCTCTAGCTGATTTGCACGGACTTCACGAATCTTTGGCGGCGATCTCCAAGGGCATCGAAATTGAGTATCCCAACAGGGACATCCGTGAGGTTGATGTTGAAGCGCTTCTGGATTGGCTGGAGATCTATCCACTGATCATTCATCGCAGAGCGGGCAAATATCAGATCGTTGGCAACCAGAGAGGGTATCTCTTGGCTGTGAAGAATCTACCAATGAGTACCATGGTTCCAGTGGTGGAGCAGTCGGTGAGATCTGGAGCCAAGCTTCATCGAGCGATATTCGCTGAAGCGGTCACTTCGGAGATTGTTCAGGCAGACTCTTCTTTTAACCCTAAGTGGATCAGAAAGGCGTGGCGTTGGCTGATTAACACCAATCCTAAGGCATTCCATCAAGACCTCCGTGAAAGGGACTTTTCAAAAGCTGCATTCGCTCGCTACCTCAAGACTGATCGCCGGAAACTATAGTGAGAAAACCAAATGATAGTGAGGCAGTTAACCGCTTGGCTCTATGGCTGGAGAGCTGCCCGCCAGCGTCATTAACGCCTGATAGAGCCAGACACGTTTTTGGGGTGATGCTCAGCTCAGTTCACGCTCCTCACGACCTCGAATGTTTCGGGATGCTGATTGATTGCCATTCGGATGTATTGGATGCAATCCAGGTGGTCGCTGGTCCTAGGGCCCAGGATCTGGAGGCATCACTGCAGATAGAAGAGCAGAAGTTGCTCATTACTCATCTGTTGGCAAACGAGAGTGCCTGGTCTGGCACTGTTGGAAGTGCTTGTCTCCGCAAGAATGAATCTGACACTGGAACGCTCAAGACTTACCACCCGATGTATGGAAGGCTCAATAGTTACCCATTCTATGCGATGGCGATTAGCCAACTTGATAGTCATGGAGACCGGTCCACAGACTACAACCGGCTGAAGGCTATTATGCTGCTGGCTCATTGGATGCTCTTGAGTAAGCTGTTTGAGGATCCAGCGGACAGCTATCTTAACAAACAGCAGGACAAGAAGTATCTGAGTGGTGCGACTGCATCATTGCAAGCTTCCACACGCCTGGTTAGACAGTGTCGCCAACTCATACGCTTTAACGATTATGGCAAGCTGCATAATTTAAAAACAGCTGATAACTTGTTTGAGCTGCTGAAAAATCTGAACGGGCATGTGGAGCGTGATGCCGCTGAATCTGAGATAAGGAATGCGCGGTTACATAATGAGCTCTTTGCTTTCTTCAATCGGGCATTTATCAGTAAGGATGCGTTTGGTGAAAAGGGTTCATCGAGAGGTGGTGGGCGGCACGGAGGGAAGTCTTACTGGCATGATGGTTATGTCTTCTACAGTGATGGCGCACAAGCCGAACAAACAATTTCAGAGGATGGTGGGCGAATCACCGTACTATCTGCGCCGGTAGCTGATGTGGATCTTGAGGAGCTGAAATTGGCAGGCCTCGATCCCTCAGAGAACCAGTCAGGGGTTGAATATATTCTGCCTGAATCTTCTTCTCGTTCGCGGCGCATGCTCTCCAGGCGCATGGTGCGATTCATTGAAATGGGTAATCAGCACTTCCGAACGCAATGGACGCAGTCGTCTGTATATGAGGTATCAGCGTTACTGAACAAATGCCAATCTACATTGAGATCTCCTGAAAAATCATTAAATGAGAAGAAAACCGTACTTCTGATTCTGGTGATGTTCTGGACTGGCTCGTCACTGGAGAATGTCATTGAAAACTTCAGGGTATACCCGACTCACGAAAGCGAAGAGAAAAAATCATTCCCGTGTTTGGTTCAATCTGAACACAATGGCGAATGGCATTTCTGTTTAACACCGGAAACAGCGAGACAGCAGTTTCCAGAATCAAATTATAAGGATTGCAAACGCTATAGCGATGCAAACCTGACGAAAATTTGCTTACCTGATTTGGCAGGGGTGGGTGACTATATAACGAGTGTTTTTACCTCAGGCGATTTTAAGGGTGCTCCCGCGCTATTTAAAGAAAAGGGAATTAAAATTACCTTAAGTTACGGCAATTCCGTTAAGGATTTTGCCAGTGAATACCGCGGAATAATCAGCAAGGTTATTAAAGCTTTGCCAAAGGGAAATCGGCTGAATGAATACCGAATCAGCTCATATCTTCCTCATATGATGGCTTCAGAAATCAGCGGTGATGTAGCAGAACCCTTGCTATTAACCGGCCGGTATTCAACCCTGGGGCAGACTCTGCTTCATTACACCGCCTTTGAGCCTGCGTATCTGCAACGCATGTATGCCGATGTGGTGATGAAAATATCTGAATTAACAGGATGTTCGCTACACGGTAGTAGCCAATTGCGTGGGGAGGCGCTTGAAAATGAGCATGGACGAATAGGCTCATTACTCATGCCGAACCGATATAAAGTGAAGGAGGTTGAAGAATACCTAAGAAAGGAAATCGGTAACTTCAAGAATACTGGTGACACAGCCAAAATTGTCAAAGTGCATAATCTTTACACCATGTATACCGTCATGATGCAAGGCTATGCAACGGGATTTCGAGCGATCGTTGACCCTTTCCCAAAAGATGACTGTATCGATGATGCTACCGGTCTATGCGTTATTTCAGATAAGGATGGGGATGACTACTATAACTCAAGGCTGATCTGGATCCCGCCAGACGTTATGCTTCAGAGGGAGCACTATAAAAAACATCGAAACAGAATACATTCAATGATACAGAGCCATCATCCTGAGCTGAAAGATGCGGTTGGTGATGTTTTTCTTTTGTCAGAAGCGTTCGAGTTGCTGGAAGTCAGGCCCAGAAATATCAAAGAGGTCATGAAAAACATCTTTCCTTTACCTGTGAATACCAATCGACGCTACCTGAGAACACGCTTGCGTGAGCTGGGATGTCCGGCAGAGGTTGTAAATTCATTCATGGGGCACTGGGGGCGGGGGCAGGAGCCTTGGGGGAGATTCTCTTCCGTAAGTCCCATTGCGATGATTGAGGCAGTAAAACCGTACATTTTGAAAATTCTGGATGAATTAGGATTCCGGCCTATCAAGGGGCCGTTGCGATGATTGAATCCCCGGAAACGTTATCGAATTCATTGCAGCTTAAGGACTACGCAGCAAGTCCCATATGGGAGCAGCTCTATATGGAACTCGAGTCTGAATCTCACCGTGAAGCGTTATGCCAATTGCATGAATGGCTGTCTGGCGATAACAATGCCGTTAGCCGCTATCTGGTCACAGGGAACAAGAAGCCAGCGAATCTGGATATGCAGCGCTACATGCGTGACCTTGTTGCCCTCAGGGGAAATGAACCGGGTCAGCTTGAGCTATGGACTGAGTTAATTAACCGACTGGTCACTATTGGTACGGATAAAAGAATTTGGACACTATCCACTTCACCGGTTCTTGTCAGAGCTGATCG
>CEVZ01032598.1_pt1 | contig 11858 bp, 6 predicted proteins | sample 361371 | NCBI WGS metagenome assembly CEVZ01 (sample SAMEA2620217, study PRJEB7988) | marine metagenome | isolation source: saline water (ENVO:00002010), including
TCACTAATGAATGGATTAAATCAAAAAATGTATGGAAACCCTTCTAGTGTATATGATTTGGGAAGAAATGCAAAAAATACAATTGAAATAGCAAGAAGGCAGTTTGCAGAATCAATAAACTGTGAACCCAAAGAAATTATATTTACTGGTGGCGGAAGTGAAGCAAACAATATTGTACTTTGGAATATGCTTCATCAAAAAAGAAACCATGTAATTACATCTTCTATTGAACATCCCGCAATTCTTCTAGTGTTAAAAGAATTAGAAAAATTAGGAGTAACGCATACAATTATACCTGTCGATAATAACGGGAATGTTAATCCTGAAGATATTAAAAATAATATTACTCCTGATACTGGGTTAATCACAATTATGATGGCAAATAATGAAGTAGGGACTATTGAGCCCATTGAAGATATTGCAATTATTGCGAAAGATCATGATATATTATTTCATTCTGATGCAATACAGGTGTTAGGAAAGCTACCTGTTGACGTAAAGAAGCTTAATGTGGATATGATGAGCTTTTCAGCACATAAATTTTATGGTCCTAAGGGTGTAGGTGCTTTATTTTTAAAAAACGGGGTCAATATTAAGCCAATGATAATTGGTGGTAGCCAAGAAAAAAAGATGCGTGCAGGAACAGAAAATGTAAGCGGTATTGCTGGGTTAGGACTTGCAGCTGAAATTGCGAGAAAATCTACAAATGAGGTTTGTTCTCATTTAGTAAAATTAGAAAATCATTTTAGAAATAGGATATTGGAAATAAATCATGATATAATTTTTAATGGAAATTTAAAAAATAATCTTCCAGGATTAATTAATCTAACAATTCCAAATATTTCTAGTGATCTCTTACTAATTCATCTAGATAAGCAAGGAATCGCAATTTCAAATGGATCTGCTTGTTCATCAGGAACAATTAGCCCCTCCCCTATTTTAAAAGCGATGGGTGTTTCTGATAAAAACAATTTAGAGTCTATACGAATAAGTGCTGGAAAACATAATACCATTGATGAAGTCGATAAACTAGTTGATTCTATTGCTTCATCAATTATGACTATCCGAAAGAATTCCTCATGAAACAAAAAATAGTTGTGGGAATCAGTGGAGGTGTAGATAGTTCCGTAGCAGCTCTATTGCTAGCTGAACAGGGGTATGATGTTGAATGTATTTTTATGAAAAATTGGGAAGATCAGGATGAAGAAATCTGTACTTCAGCCAATGACTATAATGATGCCTTGCAAGTTTGTAATATTCTAGGGCTACCAATACATAGTGTAAATTTTTCCAAAGAATATTGGGACAAAGTATTTTCTTATTTTCTTTCCGAATACGAAGCAGGAAGAACCCCTAACCCTGATGTATTGTGCAATCGAGAAATAAAATTTAAAGCATTTCTTAATTATGCGATGAAATTAGGAATCAATAAGATCGCAACAGGTCATTATGCAAAAATAGATTCTAAAAATTCAGAATATAGATTACTTAAGGGAAAAGATAAGAATAAAGATCAGAGTTATTTTCTTTACCTATTATCACAAGAGCCCTTATCAAAAAGTAAATTTCCACTTGGTGATTTAGAAAAAGAAGAAGTGAGACATATAGCTAAAAAGGCTGGACTCCCTACGGCAAATAAAAAAGACAGTACAGGGATTTGCTTTGTAGGAGAAAAAAATTTTAAACAATTCCTAGAAAGATATTTACCGGCAAATCCAGGAGAAATAATTTCAACAGATGAAAGAAAAGTGGGAACTCATTCGGGTTTAATGTATTACACTATTGGACAAAGAAAAGGACTAGGGATCGGTGGCGGTTATAGTGATAATAATGATCCATGGTATGTAGTTGAAAAAGATATGAAAAAAAATAAGCTCATAGTATGTCAGGGAAAAGATAACCCATCACTCTACTGTAGTAAAATTATTGTAACTCAATTGCATTGGATTTCCAATATAAAACCTAATGAGAAGCAAGAACTAGCAGCAAAAATTCGATATCGACAAAAAGATCAAGCTTGTAATATTGAATTGGTTAATAACAAATCCGCCATTGTAAGCTTTAGTCAGCCAATATTTGCTGCTGCTGCAGGACAATCAATCGTTTTTTACAAAAATGAGGAATGTTTAGGCGGCGGAATAATTGAACCATATGTTGATTAATAAATTTAATTTAACTAGAACATTGCTATTTAACACATATTCAGCCGAAATTAGGATTACAGGAATTATATTAATTAGATAGTTTAAAATAAAATGAATAATCAAATAAAATACATATTTACATATTTACTACTAATAAACTGTCTTTCGGCGCAGCTTATATCACAACTTCCGAATCAAAGCCCTGGTGCAATGATTACAGGAAACAATAGCTCTGAACCATTGCCTTTACTTGACCCTTCTAGATTTAGTATGAATCATAGTTTTTCTGTATCAGCAATGAATTTTGGAAATCAAATTATCAATGTAGCTGCTTATACAAATATGATGAATTATACATTAAATCCAAATTTACATATTGGTGGTAGCTTTAGCCTTATTCAGCCTGCTGGAATGCAAAATCCTTTAAGTTATGGTATGGATAAAACACAGTTTGTATATGATGCGCATTTACGATATAAACCAACTGATAATACTTTTTTTGAATTTAGAATGTCTAATAATCCTTATAATAATGAACGAAGATCCATCCAGAATTACAAACGTAATCCATATTATTTTAATAATTATTACAAATAATAAATGGTTATTTTATAGATAAAGAATAGCAAAAAAGAATGCCTCGTAAAAAATCTTCATTGTTTAATAAAAAAAGAAAATCAAAAAAGAAATCTCGTAAAGATTTACAAGGATCAATAATTAATTCAGCAATCGTTGTTTTATCATTATTATTAGTTGCATTTATATTTTCTTTTACAACAAAACAGACTCATAATGGAGTGCCAATAGAAATTACATTTCCAGATATACCAGACCAGCCTAGGCTTGCGGTTGAAATTTATGAAAAAAAACCAGTCATGGATATTGAGGTGGAAATATTAAATGGATGTGGTGTTTCAGGTCTTGCTTCCACAGTGTCAGATTTACTACGAGATAACAATGTTGATGTTGTTAGATCTGAAAATGCTGATAATTTTAATTATACTCAAACAATGTTAATATTAAGAAATGAAAATCTTGAAGATTTAAATTATGTTGCAAAGTCACTTGGGCTAAACCCTGCTGAAGATCCTAGAGTAATACATCAGCCTGATGAAAGTCTTAGTGTTGATCTCACATTAATTCTTGGTAAAGATTTTAGTTCTATAAAATCAATCCAAGCCTATATGGATAAATAATTTACCGCCCTGTCTAAAACTGTTAAATCAAATTCCTCATCGGAAATCCTTGTAGAATCTATAGCAAACCTTGCGTTAGCTAAAAAAGCTGAAGATGTAATTGCTATAAAAGTTGCGGAGCTTACAAGTATATCAGATTATTTTGTTATTTGCTCCGCTTCTACTGATGTTCAAGTAAAAGCAATAGCAGATGGAATAAGAAAAGGAACGGATACTAAAGCATGGAAAGTAGAAGGCTATGAACAGCTAAATTGGGTGCTATTAGATTACGTTGATGTAATTGTTCATATATTTCGAACAAGCGAAAGACAATATTATCAAATTGAGAGACTTTGGGCTGATGCAAAAAAAATAAAATATAATGATTGATTTTAAAAATTATATTGCTGGAATACTCTCTAATGCTTTAGCAGAATTAGATATTGAATCCAATGTTGTTGTTGAAAAATCATCAAATCCTGATTTTGGGGATTTCTCAACAAATATTGCTTTATCTTTAGCAAAACAATTAAAAAATAATCCGTTAGAAATCGCAAAAAATATTGGGAACCTGCTCCAGTATGATAATAAGATTATTTCAGAATATTCTGTCACTAAACCTGGTTTTTTAAACTTTCATATTTCTGATAACTACTACCAAAAAACTCTAAATAATATTATGTCTGAATCTGAGTCATTTGGAGCATCAAATATTGGCAAAAATAAAACAGCGAATGTTGAATTTGTAAGTGCGAATCCAACCGGCCCATTAACAGTTGGTCATGGACGTCAGGCTGTGCTAGGAGATACTATTGCAAATATATTAGAATGGCATAACTATAAAGTAACTAGAGAATATTATTATAATGATGCTGGAAGACAAATGCGTATCCTTGGAGAATCTGTTGCTGCACGTTATTTTAATTTAATAGGTAAAAACTTCACGTTTCCAGAAGATGGATATAAAGGTGAATATATTATTTCAATTGCAAAAGAAATAAAAAATATACATGGTGAAGGATTAGATACGAATTCACCTGTGTTTAGAAAAGAGGCGGAAAAAGCAATTTTTAATGATATAAAAAAAACACTTAATTCGATTGGGATAAATCATGATGTATTTTCAAATGAACAAACATATTATGACAATGGGTCAATTGATACGTTAGTTGAAAAATTAACTAATAAGAATCTTATATATAAATCAGATGGTGCAGTTTGGTTTAAAGCGACTGATTTGGGATTAGAAAAAGATCGTGTTTATTATAAAAGCTCAGGCGAAGCAACATACCGCCTCCCAGACACTGCTTACCATCAACATAAATTAGATCGATCATTTGATTTAGTTGTTGATATTTTTGGTGCAGATCATGCTGATGCCTATCCTGATGTTTTAGCAGCCTTAAATGCTCTAGGTCTGAATACGGATCCTATAAAAGTATTAATTCACCAATTTGTCACATTATTAAAAAGTGGTGAAAAAGTCAAAATGTCTACCAGAAAAGCTAACTTTGTTACTTTAGATCAATTAATAAATGAAGTAGGTGTTGACGTAGTAAGATATTTTTTTATTATGCGTAGTATGAATAGTCATTTGAATTTTGATCTTGATCTAGCTGCTGATCAATCAGAAAAGAATCCAGTATATTATATACAGTATGCACATGCTAGAATATCTAATATTATTAATAATGGTAAAGTGAATAATTTATCTATAAATGGAAAGTTTGATACTTCCTTATTAATAAATAAGTCTGAAATTTCATTAATTAAATCATTAAATGATTTCCCTGAAGTAATGGTAAAGGTATTAGATAACCTTGATCCTCAAATTATCGCAACCTATTTACATAATATTGCATCAGAATTTCACAAATTTTATGCAAAATGTCGCGTTATGACAGATGATATTGAATTAACTAAATCGCGTCTTCATTTAGTTAAGTCAGTAAAAGTAGTATTAGGAAATGGCCTAAAGATTCTTGGAATTAAAGCGCCTGAAAGAATGTAATTTTATATTGTGGAGGCGGGGAGATTCGAACTCCCGTCCGAGACAGACGCTAATAAAACGTCTACATACTTAGTTATCTGATTATTTCTCATTAATATAAAGGACAAATAACAACCTTTATATTAACCAGTTTACAAAATATCTTATCCCTTTCTAGTAAACAAATCCAGGGACCAGCCTGCGTTTATGACGCTCTTAGATTAAACCACAGACAAACTCAATCCAGAACGGGCAGAGCTAATTAAGCAGCTGCCATGTAGCCGTAATCGGCATTTATTGATTTTCCGGGGTTATTAAAGAGGATCCCGAACCTCTGTATGCAATCTTATCATTATCTTGCCCCGTCGAAACCGGTCGCCCCCATTATCAAAAAACTAAATTTTTCAAATATTAACAATGCAAATGTTAAACCGCAAAGGAACATTTATTTGGATGGGATAAAAAAGAAAGGCTCCGAACGCCAACCCGGAGCCATTCACTTATTCACTTGCCAACCTCCAAGATTAAAACTCTTTATTTCTATCAAATTTCAATCTTATAGGTAGGTAAAAACTAAGCGGGGTATCAATATGGCGCAAGAGCTAAAGTAAAAAAATAAAAAAAATTTTATAAAATTATAGTTTGAAAAATAAATTGTTGAAAATTTTTCTATAATAATTCGAATGAAGCGCTAAAATGTCTGAGAGCTTTAGGCTGATCAATAATCTTTAATCCCCTAATATTATTTTTTCTATCAATAATATCCTTGGCAACTTCCAAAACATAATCAATATGACTTTGTGTGTGTGTTCTCCTAGGCAACGCAAGACGAAGTAATTCCATTTTAGCAGGAATTTCTTTGCCTGTATCCGTATCATTTGTTCCAAACATTACAGATCCAATTTCACATGATCGAATACCGCCCGTTTTATAAAACTCAACAGCTAAAGCGTGGCCTGGAAATTCTAAGGAAGGTATATGATCTAATGTTGATTTTGCATCAATATAAATTGCATGCCCTCCTGGCGGCTGTATGGTATTATAACCAAGGCTTATTAAATGCTCACCAAGATATTTTGCTTGGGCTATACGATACTCTAAATAGTCTTCATCAATAACTTCTGTTAATCCAACTGCCATAGCATCTAAATCACGTCCAGCTAAGCCTCCATAGGTTGGGTAACCCTCTGTGAGAATAAGCAAGTCTTTTTCTTTTTTAGCTAAAGAATCATTATTTGTACATAAAAGACCACCAATATTTACAAGTCCATCTTTTTTTGCGCTAATAGTACAACCTTCTGCTAAAGACATCATTTCTAATACAATATCTTTAACACTAACATCCTTATATTGCGGTTCACGTAGCTTAATAAAATATGCATTTTCTGCAAATCTGCATGCATCTAAATAAAGTGGTATACCATACTTGTCAAGTAACGTACGAACTGCTCTTATATTTTCCATTGAGACTGGCTGCCCACCTCCAGAATTATTTGTAATGGTAAGCAAACATACTGGAATACTATCTTTATTGTTTTTAATTAATTCTTCTAATTTGATAATATCCATATTGCCTTTAAAATGATGTGTGTTGCTTGGGTCAAGACCTTCAGGTATTACCAAATCAATTGCTGTTGCACCCTGAGATTCAACATTTGCTCTTGTAGTATCAAAATGAGTATTGTTTGGAACAATATCGCCTTTTTTACAAATTGTTGAAAATAATATTCTCTCAGCAGCACGCCCTTGATGCGCTGGTATTACATGTTTAAACCCAAATAATTCTTTTACGGTTTTCTCTAAACGATCAAAACTAGCACTACCAGCATACGATTCATCACCCCTCATAATTGCAGCCCATTGTTCGCTACTCATCGCTCCTGTTCCACTATCCGTAAGCAAATCAATCAGGATCATATGTGCAGGGATTTTAAATAGATTATATTTAGCTTTTTCAAGTGCAACAATTCGTTCTTTTTCAGAAGTCATCCGAATTGGATCAACACTTTTAATAATAAAAGGTTCAATAACTGTTTGAAATTTCTTCAATTACTCAATCTTATTTTGATTATAATTCTTAAAAAGTTTAAAAAGAATGGGGCCCATGTTTCTTTAACTCTCGAGAAAGAAAATGTGATTTTCATAGGATAAATAATTCTCCCACATATCATTTATACAATTCAAATTTACAAAAATAATTTCCTGTGTTCCTAATCTGAGAAATTATTAAACATATTTTTGTTCATAGAGTCAAATACATTAACTTTTATTTATGAGGATAGGGGGGCCATCTTCATATTCGATTTTTATAATTGTATTAATATATTGAATTTTAGGAGTTATGATATGTTAAATAAATTTTCTATTATTTTATCAATAATTTTACTTATGAGTAATTGCAGTAATAAACAAGATGCTTCATTTACTATTGATTACGAAAAGTATCAATTAGATAATGGGTTGAATGTCGTTTTACATGAGGATCATTCGGACCCATTAGTTGCTATAGCAACGATTGTTCATGTTGGATCTAACCGTGAAAAACCTGGTAGAACAGGATTTGCACATTTCTTTGAACATATGTCATTTAATGATTCTGAAAATGTTCCTAGGGGCGCTAACAGAAAGTTGATTAGTGAATTAGGCGGGACACGAAATGGTGGTACGTGGAGTGATGGCACCATGTATTATGAAGTGGTTCCAAAAGATGCATTAGAAAAATTAATGTGGATAGATTCAGACCGATTAGGCTACATGATTAATACGGTTACTGAAGATGCTTTGGAACGTGAAAAACAAGTAGTAAAAAATGAAAAAAGAGAACGTGTAGATAATCAAGCATATGGGCATACGGATGCTATTATTCGTAAAGCTTTATATCCTAAAGGCCATCCTTATAGCTGGACTGTAATTGGTGAACTTGAAGATTTACAGGCAGCAACAATAGATGATGTAAAAGAGTTTTATAATAAATTTTACGGGCCCAGTAATGCGACTTTAGTTGTTGCAGGAGATATTGATATTGAAGAAACAAAAGCACTCATAAAAAAATGGTTTGGCGAGATTAAAAAGACAGATGAGGTTGCTGATCCAAAAGTTCAATTAGTCAATCTTAATGAAACTAAAAAATTATATTATTTAGATAAGTTTGCTCGTCTTCCAGAAATCCGCATAACTTTCCCAACGGTTCAAGAATTTCACGAAGATTCTTATGCCCTTAGCACATTAGGAAGATTGCTAGCTGATGGAAAAAATTCTCCTCTTTATAAGGAAATTGTTGAACTTCAAAGATTAGCCCCAAATACTTTTGCTAGTCAAAATTCATATGAGATAGCTGGTAAATTCACAATCAGGGTCCGTGGTAATTCTGGTGTCAGTATTGACACATTATATAGTGCAATAATGAAGGGGTTAGAAAATTTTAATACAAGCGGTGTAAATGTAACAGACCTAAAACGAATTAAAGCAAAACAAGAAACTGGGTTCTATAATAATATTTCTAGTGCGCTTGATAAAGCATTTCAATTAGGGATATATAATGAATTTGCTGGAGATCCAGGTTTTATCAGCAAAGATGTTGAAAATATAAAAAATGTAACGAAAGAAGATGTGTTAAGAGTGTTTAATAAATATATAAAAGATAAAAATGCTGTTATCACAAGTGTTGTTCCATTAGAAGAGGCGAACCTCGTATTGACTGGATCAAAAGAAGCATATATAAAAGAAGAAGAAATTGTTCAGGATGCCGAGAAAGAATTTGATGCAAATGCTAATATAGATTATGTAAAAACGCCTTCAATTAATGATAGATCAGAGCCTCCATTAGGAGATCTTCCATTGTTGAAAGTACCTGATGTTTGGCAAAGTAAATTATCTAATGATATTAATATATATGGTATTGAACATAATGAATTACCTCTTGTGCAGTTTTCATTACGTATTGATGGTGGTCAAGTCTTAGATCCAAAAGATAAAATTGGGGTATCCGTTATGATGGCAAGCATGCTAAATGAAGGAACAGAAAATAGAACACCTGCAGAATTAGAAGAGGCAATTGGTTTATTAGGAGCAAATATTAGCGTCTCCTCTGATCTTGAGTCGGTATATATAACGGGGAATACACTATCTAGAAACTTGGGAAAAACAATGACTTTGGTCACGGAAATACTTACAAAACCAAGATGGGATTCAGAAGCGTTCGATATCGTGAAAAGTCGTCGATTAACATCAATAAAACAATCAAAAACCCGCCCTCAATTAGTTAGTATAAATGCACTAAGGAAACAATTATATGGTGAGATGCATCCTAGGTCTTTTCCTGTTGGTGGTACTATTGAATCTGTAAATCAAATAACCATGGAGGATTTAAAAGAACATTTTGATAAATATATATCACCTAAAGTTGCCCATTTACATATAGTGGGAGATGTAAATCAAGAAACAGCTGAAAAAGCATTAAATGAATTAGGTGTCAAATGGAATGGAGACCAAGTAAATATACCAAAAATTGCAAATGTTGAAATACCATCAAAACCCAAACTATATTTCATTGATATAGAGGGAGCAAAACAATCAGCTATCACAATTGGTAAACCTATAATGAAAGGATCTGATCCTAATCATTATAGGCTACAAGTTGCAAATAATCGATTAGGTGCTGGAAGCAGTGCAAGACTTTTTCAAACATTGCGAATAGAAAAAGGATATACATATGGTGCTTATACCAATATATCTGAAAATCAATTTCAATCTACATTCTTAGCATATGGACAAGTACGCACAAATGTAACGTTAGAATCATTACAAATTTTTAGAGAACTAATAAAAAATTATTCAAATACATTTGAAGAATCAGATTTAGATAAGACAAAAAATCTACTTATTAAACAAAATACACGTCGATTTGAAACTCTAAGCAATTTGTTAAATATGCTTGATAATATGAGTCGATTCCAATTGAAAAAATCATATATTGAAGAACAACAAAAAACGCTAGTAGATATGAATTTGGAAGAAATTCACAATTTAGCCGATGAGTATTTAAATGAACAAAATATGATATATGTTATTGTAGGTGATGCAAAAACTCAACTATCTCAATTGAAAGAATTTGGTTATGGCGATCCTATAGTTTTAGATCGGGATGGGAATAAAACTTTCTAGTTAATAACACAATTTCGGCAAGATTTGATGTTATTGGACTTATTCTACTGTAACTGACTTTGCCAAGTTTCTTGGTTGATCAATTTCACATTTTCTACAAACTGCAAGTTCATATGCTAACATTTGTAAAATTATAGAACACGTTATTGGAAATACATATTTATGTGTCTGAGGTGCTATTAATACAAAATCTGATATTTTTTTTAGTGAATTATTAATTTTATCAGTGATTGAAATAACTATTCCTCCACGGGCCTTGACTTCTTCTATATTTGACAGGACCTTAGTAAATGTATCATCATGAGGAGCAATAAATACTACTGGCATATTTTCATCAATTAGAGCAATTGGACCATGCTTCATTTCTGCGGCAGGATACCCTTCCGCATGAATGTATGATATTTCCTTTAATTTCAGGGCTCCTTCTAAAGCTACAGGAAAATTAATTCCTCTACCTAAATATAAATAATTATCAGCTGCCGCTGTATGTTTAGCAACCTCCTTTATATTTCTTATTTGTCTAAGTACTGATGCTACATCTTGATCAATTGTTTTTAGCGCACTAATTAATTCTTTTCCACGATGTTTTGATACTCCTTTTTTCCTACCAATATTTAGAGCAAACATTATGAGAACTGTTACTTGTGATGTAAATGCTTTTGTAGAGGCAACACCTATTTCTGGACCTGCATGAGTAAAAATCCCACCATCCGTTTCTCGAGAAATTGAACTTCCAACCACATTACAAATACCAAGAGTAATTGCACCAAGCTCCTTTGCTTTTTTTAAAGCAGCAAGTGTATCAGCTGTCTCACCGGATTGGCTAATTGCTATAACAATGGTGTTGGCATCGATAATAGCATTCCGATATCGAAATTCAGATGCATATTCCACATGAACAGGAACTCGTGCATATTCTTCAATTAAATGTTTGCCAATTAATCCAGCATGCCAAGAGGTTCCACAAGCGGTAATATAGATTCTTGATGCTGATAAAATATTTGGTATATAATTTACTATACCTCCTAGATTTGTTGTTCCATCATTAAGGTTTAACCTCCCTCGCATTGTATCGCTAATAGAATGTTTTTGATCATGAATTTCCTTCAACATAAAATGAGGGAACTTACCCTTCTCAATTTCTTCAATAGTAAGATCAATTTTTGTAAGTGATTTACTAACAATTTTTTTTGATTTTATGTTTGAAATTGAATATCCTGCTTTATCAATTATTATAAATTCATCATCATCTAAATATATCACATTCCTGGTATGCTCAATTATGGGTGATGCATCACTTGCCAAAAAATATTCTCCTTCACCTATACCTAAAACAAGTGGACTTCCCATACGTGCCGCTATTATTTTATTTGGCTCATCAGCACA
>CEVZ01057878.1_pt1 | contig 11857 bp, 9 predicted proteins | sample 361371 | NCBI WGS metagenome assembly CEVZ01 (sample SAMEA2620217, study PRJEB7988) | marine metagenome | isolation source: saline water (ENVO:00002010), including
GATACTCTTTCTGTTGCTTTTTCTAGCACCAAAGCAGCACTTGCTTTATGTGCACATATATTAATTGAAAGAGGAGAACTAGATCTAAAAGAGAAAGTTACTAAATATTGGCCCGAGTATGGAAGGAATGGAAAAGAAAATACTACCGTTGAAATGATTTTAAATCACTCAGCTGGGTTACCTGCATTAAGAACGAAAGTAAAAGAAGGTGGTTTTTTAAATTGGAATTATATGGTAAAACTTATAGAAAATGAAAAACCTTTCTGGGAACCAGGGAAAGAAACTGGATACCACATGATGACTACAGGGTGGTTAATTGGTGAACTCATAAGAAGAGTTAATGGTAAATCTCTTGGAGAATTTTTTAATAATGAATTAGCACAACCCTATGGATTGAATTATTGGATTGGCTTGCCTGAACCCGAAGACACAAGGGTGGCTGAAATTATTCCATATGTTGCAAGTCCTAATGATAAACCAAGTGGTTTTGCAACAGCTTTTAGAAATAATCGAAATTCCATGCAAAGGCTATCCTTAACAAATACTGGTGGATACAATTACAACGCAAAAGAAACTTATAGAGCAGAACTAGGAGCTATTGGAGGAATAGCCGATGCACGATCATTGGCAAAATTACTTACACCATTAGCTCAAAATAATGAAGAAATTCTTTCTAAAGATTCAGTTAAAAATCTGAGCAAATCAAACACAAGAACACCTGTAGACACTATGTTGCTTTTTCCTACTAATTTTTCTAATGGATTTATGCTAAATATGGACAATCGAAAAACCTTTAAAGGGGATGGTGGATCTTTTATGATTGGTACCAAAGCTTTTGGCCATGTAGGTTATGGGGGAAGCAGTGCAACATTTGCTGATCCAGATTTTAAAATTTCTTTTGGCTATCTTACAAATAAATTAGGTGGCGAATATCTAATTAATGATAGGGCTCAAAGTTTAATTACTGCAACCTATAAAAGCTTGCTTTAACTTTTAAAAGTATATTAAATCAATCTTCTTTTACAATAAATGAAAACTGGTCTAGATAATAAGCTTCGTGAGAGTCTGTTTGTGATTTATAATCATATTTAATAGTTTGGTTATTAAGAATTTCTACACTTGTAGTCATGTCGTACAACGTAATAGATTCAAATATGTATTTATAACCATTTTCCCAAGTGTCACTCTTGTGAGAGTTGCTGGTAACTATATTATTAATATTTAACTTAAAATTATATTCTTCATTGTCTAGGGTTAAATAAACATCTTTGTATTTTGTTTTCTTGTTGCTTCCCGTGTCAGGAGTCATTTGAAACTTTAATTTTACAAATTTTGTTTTTGAGGAACCGTCTACTATTCCATTAAAATTAAAACTCACAATATCACCCACGTTTACAACTTGATTTTTTGGACCACTGTTTAAAAATTCTCCAGAAATTTGATCAGCAGAATTAATTGATGGTGGAGTGTATGAAGACGAATTACTGTTAATTACAAATGACTTATTGAATAAAGGATTTACAGTATCTTCAAGGGTCGTGGTTGTAGTAGAAGATGAGCCACTTGATCTCCACGAAAAAGTTGTTATTTTTTCAAGTGAGTATCTGTCTATATTGCAATCTGAAAAATTAAATTGGTTTACAGTTAGTTCTTTACCAAGAAGCACTTGAAATCTCATACCTGTTTCATTTCTGAAAACTAAGTAGGCCCTATCAGAAATTATTGTTTCTTTATTTAAATTCTTAATAGCTTTAACACTCACTCCTGGATTGTAATCTCTTATTTCCGTATTCAAATACCCTCTCTGAACAGTAAATTTTTGTCCATCTTTAGCTGTAACTTTCATTAATTCAGTACCAATTAACAAGATTTCATCAACAAAAGCTTGGTTTTCGTTACTTAATTTAATTTCCGAATCATCAATTTTAATTTCATCAGAGGTATCAAGCCTATTGTCAGTTATCGCATCTGTAATGTAAACAATGTTAAAAGTATCATTTGTGCTAAATGCTTCTCCTGCTGATACATTTTTATACACTCCTGATGTATTGTTATTAGAGGTAATTAAAACTTTGCTTACCCCTGTATGCGAAGAAACTTGTTGAGGAGGAGTGTTTCCTACTAGGAACTCTCTATTTCCTGAAGCTTTAACAACAGTACCATCTCCACCTTCTGCAAAGCTATAGAACCACACACCTTCAGATAGGCTTTCAAGATTAAAAGTGGCTTCCGTTAAGTTCAAAGAAGTTGATAAAGAAGTTGGTTTTATGTTTGTTATTCTTGATGAAAAAGGTGGTATAAAGTAAAAGTTATATTTTGTACTCCCGTCTCCAACTATTTTTATTTTAATTTCATTACTGTTTTCCTCAAAAATTTCCGTTGAGTTTGATGATTGAGAAAAAGAACCATTAATTACATTCAATGTACTTGGGAATGATCCATTTGAATATAAATTAGAAATGCCTGTATTTTGTAGTCCAAGATACGGGGTGCCGCATACACTATCAGAATTTTCAATTCCTTTAAATAAGCTAACTACTTCGTTTGAAGACAATGAGATACTAGGGATAATCCCGTAATTATTATTTGTTTCACTTGAATTTGCAGGGACTACAGTTGTAGTTGTTGTGTCAGGTACTACAGTTGTAGTTGTTGTGTCAGGTACTACAGTTTTGGTGTAGCTATTTATCCTGTCTTCACAGCCAGTAAATTCTCTCATTTTATTGATGGTGTTTGGCCCAACATCGCCATCAGGATCTAAACCTACATAGGACTGAAAATCACGAATTGCATCTGCTGTTTGCTGACCTAAATATCCATCTTCATCACCAGCATTAAAACCATATTTATTGAGAAATTTCTGAACATTTAAAGTATTTTCAAAGTTTATATTTATATTTGTATCAGGAATACATCCTACAGTTGTGGTTGTTGTGTCAGGTACTACAGTTGTAGTTGTTGTGTCAGGTACTACAGTTGTAGTTGTTGTGGTAGAGGTAGAAAGGTTTTCGGGAGCTTCTACGGCACTATTGTCTGTTCCACAAAAGTTAAAGATTAGAATGATTAGGACAAATTTTAAATATTTCATAACACTTATATATACATATTAAATAATCATTTAAGTTTTTATATGTTTTTTTTGCATATTTAAGAAATAATATATAGTTAGATGAAAAATTATTAATCCTATAATCTAAACTATTAATGACAAAACATAAATATAAAAACTATTTTTATTTTTCTTCGTTTATTGCTTTGTTGTTTTTTATTCCAATATTCAATAATTCAAATTTAGGTTCTGATTGGGACTCATATGCTTTAATTGGAACATATAGAAATTACATGGAATATAATCTCTATATTCCTTCAAGGCCTCCGGGATTTCCTATATATGAATTTCTTATTGGAATATTTATTTTAATTTCAGAAAATTTAAGTTTAAGTCAAGAACAGGTCATATTAATCTTTCAATTTATTTCTTTAATTAGTTTTAATTATTTAATTTATCTTTTCTTTAATAAAATCGAAAATAATAACTTTATCGTCTATTTAATAGCTACTCTCTCACCAATATATTTAATTTCTGGTTTGTCAGTAATTGATTATTTTTTTGGGAGCTTATTTGGCTTTACTGCATTTTATATCCACATGTATAAACAAAAAACAAAGTTGCTAAACATTTTTATAGTTATAGCTTTAACAATATCTATTTCAACTAGATTGAGTAATGTAATATTCCTTGTGGTTCTAGTTGCTTATGAATATTTTAAAAATAAGAATATTAGAAATACGTTAATAATTTTTACTGCAACTTTTTTGGCTTCATCAGTTATTTATTTAATTTTTTATAGCAATCTTTTTAGTTTTTACAAATCCGCAGGGATTTATCAATCTTGGTCAGATATGCTTTGTATATTTAATCTAACAAACACCGACCATGATCTATTAGGTAGAGTGGGGAGATTTGTTTTGAAACAAATTCCGTACTTGGGAACAATAGGTTCAATATTACTTGTAATTAATATATTCAATTTTAAATTTGATATAAAAAACAAGAATTTTTATTTTCTATTAATATTTATTTTTTTTGAATTGAGCTTTTTAAGGTTGCCAACAGAAGAAGGTCATCTTCTACCAGCATTTGTAGCATTTATGATTTTATTAGGTCAAAATAAAAATAAAGCATTACTAGTTATATTAATTTTTACTTTTTTAAGCAATTTTTATAATATAAACTTTTATGAAGTTGATGAAATGGATAGTGCTAATGAAATTTACTTTTCATTTAATTTAGCTAATGGTTACTTTATTGAAGATCTTGCTACTAGAAATGAAATAGCTATTAAAAAAGATTTTCATTATAAAAATTCGCAAATATCATTAAATAAAGCATGGATAAATGGGTGTCCAAATTGAAAAAAAATAAAATTGCTTTAGTAATTTATGCGCGATTTCCATCTGAGATGGGTTATGGAAACCATATAATTCAAGTAGCAAATGGGTTTTTAAAAAATAATTTTGATGTTAGTATTTACTATCCGAAAACGTATAACTCTAAAACGATTACTCAAAATCCAGAAACTTATTATGAAGTTACAAATAATATAAATTTCAAAGAAATAAAAAATTTTGACGTAACTTCATTTAGTATTTATGAATTATTACCAAGTGTATTAAAAATGTTTATTTATTCAATAAGCACTCTTTTCTGGTCTTTTAGATTAAAAAGATATCTTCAAAATGAAGAATATGTTTGGTCGACTAACCCAAATGTATTGAATGTACTAAAAAAATGTTTTGATAATGTAATATATGAAAAACATGGTGCGGCAAGATTTATTCAAAAATATTCTATAAATCAGTTGAAAAAGGCTAATAACACAACGTTGATTGGGGTTACCAGAAAATCTGTTGAAGAATTATATAACAAAATAAAAGAGCCACTTTATTTACCAAATGGTGTTGATGGAGATTTTTTCTTTCCAAATTCAGAACAAAATGAAGAGATAACAATAGGCTATATTGGTTTGCTAGAAACATATGGAATTGATAAAGGCGTTTTAAGCTCTGTTGAAGAAATAATTAAAGTAAATGAAGAACTCAAAACTAAGACTTTAATTGTGGGTGGTCCGAAAAACAAACTTGATGAAATACAAAAAGTAGTAAATACCAATGAACAGAGTTCTTATTTTGATATCAAAAACTTTATTCCACATAACGAAGTTCCTAATGTAATAAGGCAGATGCAAATAGGTATTGTGCCTTATCCAAATGAAAGTCATATGAAATTTTATGCTTCGCCATTAAAAATTTTTGAGTTTGCTGCATGTGGAGTTCCTGTTCTGTTATCAGATATAGATTCTCATTTAGAATTAAAATCATTGAATCTAGGAATTTACTATTTTAAAAATAACGATTTTGATGATTTCAGACAAAAATTGATTGAATTAATCAAAGACAGTGACTTAAGAAATAGTTTAAGAAAAAAATCATTAGATAATATTAATAATTTGTTTTGGGATAAAAGAATAAAAAAAATTGTTGATAGCGTCCGTAGCTCAACTGGATAGAGCACCTGACTTCGGATCAGGGGGTTGAGGGTTCGAGTCCTTCCGGACGCGCTTAAAATTAATTAAATAACCCTATAATTTTTTTAACTCTACTAGTCATAGAATAATCGTCTAAATTTTCTGGAATAATGTACTCAGAGTTTAAAGCTTCATTAACTGCTTTTAAAAAAGACTGTGAATTGTTCTTATCAAAATAAATGATTCTATCTTGAAAAGGAAGACTTTTGTGTGCCTCATGTTTAGAGGCAACAACTTGTAATCCTGAACTTAGGTATTCAAAATATTTTAAGGGAGATGTATATTTCTCTGCATGTTGAGAATCATTATTTATTAAAATCCCTACCTTGCATTCTGAATATAAAGAAGCAACTTGCTTTCTTTTAAGTCCTGAATAAAAACTCAGTGGCTCAATCATGTTTTTTGCTTGAGATAATTGTTTAAACCTGTTGATATCATTTTCATCATTTGCAACTAATTTTGTCTCTATATTGTTCTTACTCAATTCTCTAAATGCGTTTAAAAGATTTTCTAACCCTCTGCTCTCACCAAACCTAAAAAATGAGCCTGCATAAATTATTTTTTTAATTGTTTTATTCGTATTATTTTTTTTAAAAATTTCTTCATCATAAGCGCTAGGAATTATAGATATATTGTTGTTATCAGACATTCTTAATTCATTAAACATTATGTCGTTTAATAGAATTATTCTTGAGTTCAAACTTTTTAAACTTTTTTTTATTAAATTAATTTTTAAATTTGATAGTTGATGACACTCATAAATTATATTGTATTTTTTTTTCGACAAAAAATAAAAAATCCATTCAGACCGTGTAAAAAAATATTCGTCTTTATGATTATTTAATTTTTTAGAAATAAAAAAAGACCAAATTAAATGGCTAATTAAGTAAGTATATTTTTCAAAATAACTAAATTTTTTGAAGGGCAATGGATGGATTGTGCCATGAACTTCAAAATCTTCTTCAATTTGATAAAAGGTTTTTAAGGTTTCTAAATCGCTATCTGATTCCTTGTTTCTTAAAGGAAAAATTAGCAAAACGTCTAAATCTAATTTAGAAAAATATTTAATGTGAGTCATAGTTTGTAATGAATTAGCTGTAAAAGCAGGGAACGATTGATAAGTGATATAATTTAATTTCATTTCTTTTCATTTATTATATTATGAATAAATTTCATATAAATTTGTAAAAAATATATGATTTGATAATGCTAAGTGATCCTGGTTATTTCGGTCCAAATTCAATGATGTGGAAAGTAAATAAAGAAATCACTGTGCTGTTTGGTGGTGCTAGAGCTTTGCTAATGCATGCAGCGCATCCATTAATTGCTGCAGGTGCTCGTCAAACGTCTTTCTATCAAAGAGACCCATGGAAAAGGCTCATAAGGACACTATCTCTTCAAAACTCTGTTACTTTTGGAACAAAAATTGAAGCTGACGAAAGTGCACATAGAATAAATAAACTCCATGAAGTAATTAAGGGTGAAGATGAAGTAACGGGATTAATCTACGATGCTTTAGATCATGAACAATTGCTTTGGGTTCATGCTTGTCTTCAAATTTCTTCAATCTATTTTTATGAAAAGACCGTAAAAAAATTAACAAAACAAGAAAAAGATTTGTATCACATTGAAAATATGAAAGCTGCTGAACTTGTTTTAGTTAATACTAAAAAAATGCCAAAAACACATGATGAGCTAAAAGAATGGGTAAAGGAAAAATCATCAGAAAAAAACTATTTAATTTACACAGACGTCGCGAAAGATGTGAAAGATATCATTGCAGGAGGGCCTGTACCTAAACATATTAAACCAATATGGCCTTTTATCTCGTTTACAGCATTTCAAACCCTTCCTAAAGAATTTAAAAATATTTATGAAATCAAAGATTCAAAAATAAAAAGGAAAATAGTTTCATTTAATTTATTTTTACTGAAGTTTACTAGGCCACTCTTACCTCCTTTTTTTAGACTCATAGCACCTGCTAGATGGGCAAAACAGCGCTTAACAAAAAAACCAGATCTTAAATTTAAAGATAAGGCTAAATTTTAGAATATAATTATTAAAGTATGAATAAAAATAATAATTGGTCTGAGATTAATGACGATATCTCTGAAATTAAAGATAAAATTAAAAATAGTATCAATGAAGATAATTTATCTTCGGACTTAAAAGATTCTTTAAAAAATGCTGTTGACTCAGCCGGCAGAACTCTAAATGAGTTAAAAAAAAATATAGAGAAAACAGTTACAGATGAAGAAATTAAAAAAGAAGCAAAAGCTATAGTGACTAAAATTGCTTCTGAATTAGAAGAAAATTTACATTTAATAACATCAAAGGTTTCTGATTACTTTGTTATATCTGGTACTGAAGAAGAGTAATAATTCTAGATTTATATTTTTTTCTTACTAGAAACAAATGTTATAGAAATTAGAGACAATAGAGTGAGATATATAATAATATTATTGTATATCGGAGTTCTGTCTTGTATATAGACATTGCTGTTTCTGAAATATCCGCCATTTAGATAATTTAAACATTCTGCATATCCGTTTACAGTAACTGTATAACCTGAACTATCAATTAAGTTTATTGGACTAAAAAAATCATCGTTTTTAAATATTAGATAGCCGTCGGGATGTTCTTCTGGTTTAGAAAAGTCTTCATAAAATCCACATGTGGCAATTGCCTTGGTTAAGCAATTTGTATTTTTTTTAAGGACATTATCAAAATAAAATGAGGATATATTACAACCAACTGTTGTAGATAGTTTATCTGCTAATTTATCTGCGTAATCATCATCATAGTTTTTTGGAAATCCATATGTAAAAAGTAATATTCCTATCATTAAAAAAACTGTAATTAAATTAGTTAAGTATCTTTTTTTAGAAAAATATTGGATTAGAAGAATCGTAAAAGAAATAGCAATTAGATAAAAGTAGTAATGGGTTTTGACTGTATCTCCTTTTTCGGGATTAAAGTGGAGTCCAAATACACCCAAAGACGTTAAAGCTAAAATTATTGTTCCAATTAGGTAAACCCTAATATATTTTTTAAATTTTTTATCTTTTGAATAATATATTGATGATATTAAAAATAATATTGAAAAAAGTAATGAAAAATTCCTCCTAGGATTAGGTAAAAATTCAAAAAGTTCTGACCTGTTTTGAATAAACAAACTTCTGCTATGGTCCCAGTACCTATTAAAATAATCTGCAAATAGATCAATTACAGTTATGCCTATCAGTGAGTTAGCGTGTTCATTCCTAAATGGATTTTCTACCAACTCTAAAAAATTTATATCATAAAGAAAACTTATCGGCGCAGTAAACAAATATTGATCTAATTCTTTATGGTTTAATAAACTTACTGTATTAATTTCTAAATTTTCGTAATATAAAAGGCCAGAAAGTATTAAAAAAATTATTAAAGGAGAGACTAAATCTTTTATTTTTATATATTTAAATTTTTCATAGAATAAATACAGAAGTGCTGTAAACAGAATCATGGCTATAGTGCCTTTGCTCGTAGCTAAGACAGAAAGTAAAGGAGCAACTAATATCAAGCTAAATTTACTATTATTATCAAAATAATCATCTAGACATAGCAATATCCAAGGAAGAAAACAGAAAACTAAAATTTCAGGTTTCATGATTAACCTTCCTCCATAGATTGGTGGAAAAAAGTTCAGTACAGCAAATGATAGAAATATACTTTCTTTATTTATTTTTTTAGACACAAGCCATATATAAAGACCAACTAAACCGACAATATATAGAATAAAATTGCCTAATTGGATTGCCGAACTATATATAAATTCCCACTTATCTGGCAAATAAAAATTATGTGAGTACTCTATAAAATTTGATATAAACCAAAAATAGAAAAGGCCCTGTTCTCTTGAGGTTGCTTCTATTGACCCATTGAAATACTCAATATATCTGAAATACCTATAAAAGTCGGTACCGTCAATTGAGTTATAAAATATTTCTCCTAAAAAATAGGATGAAAAAAGTGAAATTAAGAACACAAGGAATGATGAAGTTCTTGTGATGTTTATTCGCATTATTTTTTACACTCAATATTTAAGCTAATAAGTGTCCCTTTCTCTTTCTCCATATGGGGAAAGTAAGCCTGCGAATGATCGTCATAATCAGGATTACTCTTAAAAACTTCTCTCCAGTCCCAGTGTTGTATTTCTGAGAAGCCTAGATGATCTAATAGCAAAGTTAAACTTTTACTATCATAAACAGTTTTATGATAAATATAATTATTCTCACCAACGTTCCATTTTCCATATAAAGGACCTAAAATTTTTTCAATATTTTCTGTTTTTTGATAAACAGAAATCAAGGCCTCAAAGTTTGGTACTGCAATTCTTAAAATTCCATTTTTCCTTAAAACTCTTTTCCACTCTATTAACACAGCTTCCACTTCATCTCTATCGAAATACTCAAGAACATGTGATGCGTAAATTTCATCAACACTGTTATCTTCTATTGAAGTTAGCTTGTCTATTGAGGTCTTAATATCAATGTGATCATGATCAGAAATATCAACATGTATGTAACCTTTTAGATACCTGCTACCTGGACCAAGATGGAGTTTCATATCTTTAATCTTAATTTAAACATTCCAATTAAAATTTTAAACCCATCAAAAAAAGCATTCACCTTTGTAACACCGGCATATCTCTCTCTTTCTAAACTAAGAATTTCTTTATATTTAAAATTATTTGCATGAACAACCGCGGGCAACTCTAAGCAAAGTGTAAAATCTTGTGAACTTAAATTTAGTTTTTCAAGAATTTCTTTTCTAAATAATGGATAAAAAAACAATGCATCTGAAATTTTGCATTTAAATAATATTTGAACAAGTAAGGTAAATAATTTGTTTCCAATTGATCTAATAAAAGTATCGTCAGGACTTTTTGCACCGCCTTTATATCTTGATGAAAATATTGCGTCATAATTTTGAATCATAGATTTCATTTCCAATATTGCTGTTGGATTATAAGATCCGTCACCATCCATATAAGTTATAAATTTATAATTTGATTTTGAAAAGCCTTCCATGACTGCACTACCCCAACCTTTTTTATTTTGTTTTATAAAAATAACATCATATTCTTTAGCTACTAATTCTGTATTATCGGTTGAATTGCCGTCTACTATAATGATTTCTCCAAAGTTGTAACTCTTAATTTCATTTAAAACAAAAGAAAGAGATTCTTCCTCGTTATAGGTTGCAATAACTAAAGAAACGTCATGTAAAGAGACATTCGTGTTATTCATTTAATAAAGATAGTCTCAATTGCTGAAAAAGTTGTTAACTTCATCAGAAACATATTTAATTTCATCATTTAATAAATTGGTTGATGATGGTAGCCAAAGAATATTGTTTGAAATCTTTTCTGATATATTCAAGTCTGTTTTCTTTGTCTCTTTCAAATATGATTGACTACTTAAAGAAGGATAAGAATATCTGGTTTCAATATTTTTTGAAGCTAAATACAAATTAAGATCTTCTCTTTGTTTTTCGCTATCACAAAATAAATCTATAAACCAGGGGGTCTCAAAATCTTCAAATGGTTTTAGATATTTATTATCAATATATTTTGAATATTTTTTAAATAAGTTTTGTTTTAATTCAACAAATTTTTGTAGATTATTAAATTGTGATAAACCCAGTGATGCCTGGAGGTCTGTAATTTTAAAATTTAAACCAAAACCTTTGTGGACATCACTTTTGTCTTTTTCTCTATTAAAAGTTTTTAAATCTATTAACTTTTTGTAAATATCATCATCATCTAATAAAATCATTCCTCCTTGGCCCATAGTAATAATTTTATGTGGGGTAAAAGAAAAGATACTAATATCACCTAATGAGCCGCATTTCTGGTTTAAATAGGATGATCCTAATGCGTGAGCTGAATCTTCAATTAATGTAATGTTATTATTTTTACAATAATCTTGTATTTCTATCCCCAATCCAGTTCTTCCATTTAAGGGTACAAAAATAACTGCGTCTATATCAGAAGCTTTCTCCAGAGACTCTTTAGATATGCACAAACTATTATCAATATCAATAATTACTGGGGTTGCACCTGCCCAAATTATGGCATTAATTGTAGCTATCATAGTAATGTTCGGAACTGCTACTTTATGACCTTCACTTATCCCTGATGCGATAAGAGCAAGATAAATAGCTATTGTTCCATTTGGAACTGCTATTGAATATTTTCGATTTACATATTCTGCAATATTTTGTTC
>CEVZ01027934.1_pt1 | contig 11853 bp, 13 predicted proteins | sample 361371 | NCBI WGS metagenome assembly CEVZ01 (sample SAMEA2620217, study PRJEB7988) | marine metagenome | isolation source: saline water (ENVO:00002010), including
AAAGCGGCTCCAACTATTCCATGCAATGCGCCCTTTCCGCCGCCTTGTGCCTCAAGCTGCTTAATTATATCTGAGGGTTTAGGTGTGCCTAAAACTGGTTCTAATAAATTTGCATAATTTGCGGCAATTCTTGAAATCGACCTTCTTACGCTTTTCCGAAGCATCTCGTCTTGAGGGTCTGCCGCCTGATCAACCGCATGAGGAACTTTCGGGCCATAAACCCCAAGCCCCGACTTGTATTCAAAGCCCATTCTCTTGCCGCCCATCTTTGCCCTTCCTGTTGTCCCTTTAGGTATTCTTGTGCTTACGCCAATATTTGGAATAAGCATCGCGGTTCTAGCAGGGTCAACCAAGGCAACCTGCTCTGTTTGCGGTTTAGTGACCCTTTTGACTCCTCTTTTCATCACATCACCTGTGTTAACATTGAAGTATTGTCCCTCCTCACCTTTCGGCACTGCATTGGCCCTAATGCCTTTTTTATCAATGAAGTTGCCTTTACTGTCTTTCTTGGAGAAAAAATTGGCGTAATTAGGAATAAATCCTCCCGAATAATGAGGAATAACAGCAGAATCGCCATTGCGCCCAAAACGAGGTATTTCGGTTTCATGGCTGTTCATGATGAACTTGCGCCCACCAATGGTTCCCGAACTATACCTAGCTTTTACATTACTTGGAGCGCCACGCATTCTTGCTTCAGCCTCTTCTGCCCTGAAGCCAGCATTGAATCTCTTACCGCCTTTTCCTGTAAAGCCGCCTTGCCCAAATCCAGACACACCTCTAGCAGCCGCCGCAGTAGCCAAACTCTTCATTAATGCTGCTTGTTGTGCCAATAAAGCGTTTTCTCTTTGAATAGCTTGAATGACAGCCTGTTCTTTTGTCGCCTGAGAAGCAGTAGTGCTTTGAATAATCTTGCGAAGCTCAACATCCCTTTGAAGCAAGCCAACCAACCCAGACTCAATGGTTGTAATCTTTTGTGCCTGAGACCCTATTTCAAAAACTGATTTTAAGCCATCTTTAGCAAATTTTGCAACCAATCCAAATATCTTTACAAATGCGGCAGTAAAGATCACAACGGCAGGGCCACCCAAAAATGTTCCGATAGTCTTAAATAACCCTTTGATAAATACACTTCCTTTTTCTGGGTCTAGGGCTTTATCTAGAAAATCAGTAAGCTTAGTGGCTATACCCACAAGATTTTGCAGGAGAGGGCCAAAAGTAAGTTTGCCTATTTTTTCAGCCATGCTTGTAAGACCAACAACCAAGGTATTTATTTGCGCGGATAATGTTTTATTCAATTCGGCATTTTTAGTAAATGCTTCATTTGTCGCTGCCGCTGCCGTCTTGGAGGCAGATGCAAAAATAGAGGTCTCCGCACCCAAATCCTTCAATGCTGCACTGACAACGTTTATTTGGAAGACTCCACCTGCAAGCTCCTTAATTGCGGATACTGTAGTGGGGTCAGAAATCCTCTCAAGAGCAGAAGAAAGTGCAGAGAGCTTTTGTATACCTGATTGTGTAGCGTCTATTTCAACGCCTAATTCTTTTAACTGATCAATAGTATTTCCTCTTTGCAATCTAGTAAAAATAGATTTAAAAGCGTTACCAATGACTGCTCCACCCCTTGCGGTCTTCTGTTCTACTGCTGTGACCAAACCCAGAAGTTGATCAAAGCTTACTCCCGCGTCCTCTGCTGTAGAACCTGCCCGACTAAACGCCTCTGCCAAATCCTGCGTTGAAACAGCAAACGCTGTATCAACTGCCACCATTTTATTAACAATCTGATTAGCACTTAAACCCGCCGAAGTAAATCCATTAATGGCCGCAGTCAAAGCCTTAACTGATTTCTCAGCGTCCAATCCTGAAATTCTGGTAAGAACCAGAGCAGCCTTGAGCCTCTTGGCAGTCTCTTCCGCGCTCAAACCTTGACGGGCTAATTCAGCAGCACCCTCGGCCACCGTGTTAAACGATTGCCCTGTTTCTTTTGCTACTTGGAAAATTGAATTCCTAAATCTGTTAAATGTGGCTTCTGTGGCTTGAAAAATAGAGTTGATTTCAACCAGCCTTTTCTCAACCTCTACTGTAACCGAAATAAGCTTTTTAAACGATTGTGTCACACCATTCAAGACGGCAGTTGTCGCTCCAAAAGCGAACACACGCGCAGTAGAGGCATCCAAGGATTTTTGAAACTCGGATGCTTGACCTGTAATTCGACCAAGAGCTTGTTGAATCTGCTTTGCAGAAGCGTTAACGCTTGTTGCATCGAGATTTACACTGGCATTAAGTTCAAAGGCGGATGGCATACACCATAAATTACACCCAATTAGGTCAAAAGGTCTTCGGCCTTAAGCTCTCCACCCCTCATTTCCATCTTTTGTTTTAAATCATCCAACCCATGAGAAACCTTTTTTTCTGTGTCTTTAGGCTCTTCGTAATCAAATATCTTTATTGGGTCGCCAACGATCTCGTCAGGTATTCGGACGTTTTTCATTTTATTTAATAAAGCATTAGCGTAAGATAACAAACCCTTTTGAAAAACCGTCAAGCTTAAAAAACTGTTTCCAAATAATTTTAATGGATTGTGGCTCTGGGCTGTAAATACATCAAAAAAGTAACTTTTATAAATAGCAAGTAAGACATTCTTCTTATTTGAAAGTGTCGCAAACTTATTAAAAACCAGAGAAGCTAGTTCTAGCCTTTTTTCATCCTCCACGGGATTTTGAAATTCTTCATCATAAAAGAGGGCAGAAACAATCATTTTATCAAACCTTTTTTGCTCAGATAAATGCTCCGCACTGTAAGAGGAAATCTTGGCTCTACTTTGACTTAATTCCTCCAACTTTTTGCGATCTCCATCAATTTGGGCTGTGAACACACGCCTTTGATTAAGGTCGGACATTTTTTCCAACGCTTTTGTGGAGCGATCAATCATCCATTTTAGGGATTTTATTTTTTCTTCTTTTTCCTTAGACCAAGACCCCATTTCTATGGCAGACTCGATTAAATCAGCCTCTGTCTGGATGCCTGTTTTTACCGCTTTTTTAAATTCTATTTGTTGAAATTCATCGAATTCCAACATTTCACGAAGACTAAAGTGTCTAAAGTAATAACTTTCGCCCTTGAGGTCTAAAATACTAAACCCGCGAGAAATATCTAAAAGATGTGCTGCCGCTTGACTAACATCATCCTTCATCAGATTCCTCTTCAGGCGGTGCTTCTTCAGATGTTTCTTCAGTCACTCCCTCAATTTCCTCGCGAGTCGAAAAAAGCTCATCTAAGGCTTTGCCGATGGACTCTTGATCACTGCCAATTTTATTATACCAAATACTGAAAACCCTAATAAGAGTCTCGAAAGAACGATCAAATATTTCCTTGACCTTTGCGAAATTTACATCGTCTTCGTCATCTTCTAAATCTTCGGCAAGTTCTAAATAAAAATTCCTTTTATCTTTGTAAACTTCACCTTCAAATATAGGAAAAACCTCTGTCTTATCGCCTATCTCCTCCTCGTAAAAAGAAAAATTAAATACAAACCATTCTATTAATTTTTGTTCGGCCTTTGCGTCGGCAGTTTGGTTGAATTGCTCCCTAATTGAGCTTTCATAGTCATGAACAATTTTGGTTGTTTGTGCAAATTTAGCTTTGGCATCCTTTAATTTTTTTTCCTGCTCTTCATTTAGCGTCTTTGAACCTTCGTAAAACTCTATTGTTCTTGATGCTTCAAGGTTTTCTAAAAGAACTGCTTGCATTTGCTCCTCACTGCTTTTTGAGTGCATTCCGCCGATATCGCCCATTTTTTTACTGAGCATAGCGCGAGTTAAAAAACCTGCGTTTATATACTCATTGAATTTTTGCCCATAGAAAAACTCCGCGTTTTCAACATCCGAAGCGTTAGGGCGTTGCACAATGATCTTCTTTTTTATATTTTTTTTGACCTTGCGGGTGCTTTCCACAGGGCCATTTTTTGTCTTGCGCGTATACGGAACTTTTTCTTCGATCTGTCTTTCGATATCAAATGAATATAATTTCTTCATCTACATTATTATATTATATAATAACATAAAATCCAATAAAAATCACGCTTGGTTTCCAGAAGCAAAGACATTAATAGTGGAATTGCCGTGTTTTTCGAATTGTAATTGATTCACCCTTCTAGGCAACGCTCCAACACTGGTCTTTAGATCATTGGCGACCAACACCCCATCAAAGTAGTATTTAAACCCTGTATGCGTCCAATCATAATGGACGGACATACTAAATGGAACTCCACTCTGGTATCCTCCAAAAAAGTTGCCACTCTGATCAAATAGGTAACCCTCTTTTCCAGAGAATTGCATTAAATTGTGCGGACTAGCCCCTGCGCCAGTTTCCATTAAAGAAAACTCAAAACCACTAAGAGGTGTATCCACTAATATTGCTATATCGAAGATTGAATCTTCTAATTCAGGTAAACTGCCACTAACTTTCATATTAATATTGTATAGGGAAGGTATAGGAAAAATCCATAGTCGCATTACCATCTATTGATAACGATTCACTCACAGACTCCAAGGAGCAACCGCTGGTCACAAAATCCATCCTTGAAACCCCAGCCTCATCCTGCAAATCTATCTTTATAGTTCCTTTTTCCAATACAAGGTTTGACATGTTAATGCCCGTCACTTGATTTTTTACTACAGAAAAGCTTAAACTACCATTCGCTGGTAGTACAGGATATCTAAATGCTGGTATTCTGGAGCCAACTCTAGTTTTAGGCTCCCTGCCGACACTTGCAGAAAGTGTGAATGCTTGAATATTTAAAGATGCGGAACTCATAGCCTCAGTCTCTAGTCCAGCAGGAGTGGTGATTGCAATTTTGCTTGGCTCAAATATAGGCAACGTATCTAATGTTTCGTGAGGAAAGTCGTCGTCACTTGTCAAAGCGTCTGTGTTAAAAGTAACTGTATCTGCGTCATAATTAGTTGTAGCACTTACAACCTCTCCCACTGCACCTTGCAGATCATAAGAAACAGGGTAAGCTCCTGTTATAAGAGTTTCTCCCGCATTATCCTTAGCCATGAATTTGTAACTTTCGGTGGAGAGTAGTCTCCGTGCTTGGTCTTGGAGGGCGTAAAATGGATAGCCGTCTGTAGCAGACGGGTAAAAGCCACTTACGCCCGTGCTAACCAAGTGGGTTAGTTCTACACTGGTTGTTTGATTTGAATTTAAAATTCTATCCGTTATGTAATACTCGCCTAATGATTGAAGATCAGTCACATCCTTGGAAGTGCTGATAGTCAAAGATTGAAGCAGCGGCAACCTATGGGTTTCGATGCCAAAAATATTGTTTACAAAAAGCTGAGAATCGCTTGAATGGACTCTAGTGACAGCCATATTATTTAATTATAAAAACCAGAATTTCCTGTATAATAAGCGCCAGAATATCCTGTAGCTTCACTATATGCTACACTTCCACAGCATCCAGTGCATTGGCAATATCCCGTGGGTTGCGGAAGCTCAATTTGAGAAACGGCTTTCTCGATGCCCTCTTGAATCTTTTTTGGTATATTCGCTTTATGCATAGCGACTGAAACAAAGAACTCGGTTGTGCGAGTAACGTTAAGTTCATTAACAGCATGATTTACTGCGCTTGCAATGTCAAGTCCAGAAACCGCATCATTCACCATTCTTGGGACACTTGAAATCATTGCGCCAGAAACCGCATCGTTCACTACGCCTGAGATATCAATTCCAGACACAGCGTTATCGGCGCTGTGTTGAACTATTTGCCTAAAATCATTTAAGAACGAATCATACATATATAAAATTACACAAAAAAGCCCCACATTTCTGTGGGGCTTGAATGTTTTGTAATAGATGGTTGCTGATTACATCAATGGCCCATTATTATTCTTTGTATAAACATGTGAGGGATCGTTGATATCGTCAATAACAGAGAAGGCTGATGGCTTACTTAAGGCAAACAGTCCCGACATGAATAAACCATCGGTAGTGGATTTAGCTCCTCCGATTTGGGCAGAGAATGTCAAATCTACAGATTCGTTATCATCCAGACCCAAAGAGAAGTTCTGAGAGTCAAGAACAGCGTTCTGGAGAATCCACCTCTGGGTATCTGTACCTAGTTGGTCAGTGATGTTCACGGTAATATTTGTTTTATTTTCGTCTGCCGTTCCTGTAAGAATCAAATCAAGCGCACCATCATTGAACTGCTTGAGGAGAGCACTAACGGAGACCGTTACATCAATTGGGAAGGCAAGAGGCCGTGCAACCGCACGTTCTGAACCAAGAGCCTCGATAGTATCGCGTGATAGCGGAGCTTCGATTGAAACACTTTGGGCGTTGATATCCTTAAAGTTAGTTCCTCCAACATCGAAGTCACCTACTGAAAATGTAACCTCTACATCATCAGGACGCAAGACCAGCATTTGCATGTCTCCCGTGCTTGGTAGGTCAAGCCTGAATTCGCCAGTATCAACTCTAGCTCCCTGCTTATTAATCGCTGGATTCGTAAAGCCTGAGCTATTTCCTGTATAAAAGACAAGGTTATCGGCCTCTCCCTCAATGTCAACACGCGGAATTTCTCCGACAGCAAAGTTGGCTGTATAACTTGTCATAAAGCAGTTTCCAAAACCAACAACATCATGGAACGTTCTGGTTCCTGAGAAAGTAGTGGAATCAAAAGCATCTTGACCTTCTTTTACTGTAAGAACATAAAGGTTTTTCTCCTTTTTAGCGGCGTCTTCCGTTTGCATTCCAGAAAGAAACTGGCTGTCTGCTCCACCATCTGCGTCAAGACCTTCGATATTAAAACCTAGCCTAGCCTCGTTTTCTCCATTGGCTAAATAATAACCCAGTGAAAAAGTCGGACTAACTTCCGACATGGTGATAGTTCCGATTCGCGCTAATTGCCCAAATTCTCTAATATCCGTTCTTGCTCCCGCCAGATCGACATCAAAGGAAAATGTATCAACTCGATGCAGTTGATCAGGACTATAACCTGAATATGCCGCCCCTGATCCTACGGAGCTAAGAATCCCTGTAGGAGAAACGTAGACGGCCTTACTTTGTGAAATAATTCGTGTTCTTGAAGCCATGTTCTATAAAAATGTATAAAAATTGTTTACACATCTTTACACAAAATCACAATCTAGGGAAACGGTAAGTTGATAAATCAAAGTCCATGAAGGATATAGAGATGTTTTTATTTAGTTTTTCTCTTAATTCTTCAGAGACGACCTTGGATACTGTCACTTTTTCAATATGGGATGTTCTAGGGTCAGATTGAGCATCTATAAGAACACTGTAGTCGTAAGGAAAATCCTTGATCGAAAAAGAAAATCCGTAAGGGAAATCTCCATAACCTATATGAGTAATATCTTCTCTGGCGGTATCCCTAAACAAAGACAGAACAGAATCTAATATGTAATTATCAAAGGAGAGCAGCATTACCCTTATGCGGGATTGAGTGTTTTCTTCTCCCCCAAAAGCAAATTCATCATTATCGGATGAGGCAATAGACATAAAGCAAGCGGGGAGAAAGTAGATTTCTTCATCCAACTCTGTTGTTTGCTGATACTGATAAGGTGAGCTACCGTCTTTAAAATCTGATTGTAAAATCATCTGCAAATCACTATCATTGGCAATATAGGTGTTTACCTCTTTTACCGTGGAATTCGCGGTCAAGGTCAGGGAAGTCCCCGAGCCAGAAGGAAAAATCAACCGACCATTATTGTAGTCGGTATAAACCCCACCGTTTTCATCGTAATTTCCTGTTACAAAGCCACCGTTTTGAAAGAATCCCGAGTTTGCCTGACTGACATTATGATCTGGAACCAATTGCCTAAATTTACCTTGGTAGCCCACATGAGAACTAGGTATATCAGGGAAATCCACATATTGAAAAGCATTATCCATATTAATGGAGTAAGCTTCCGCCTTATCTCCTAATAAGCGGTTCTCAAACCATAAATAAAAACTGGATAATAAATCCTGATCAAACTGTGATTTCATCTATAAATTCTTTAAAGTCTTTTTGAAGTTTTCAAGTAATCTAGACACATAAGGAGTCCTCTTGAGAGTTACACTAGAAATCGGGCTTTTGGTCTGTATGCCTGTTCTTGATCTTGACGAAGAAAACCCTGCGGAACTATAAAGATAACTACCTAAGTTACTCATGCCTTTTTCAACTCCGTCTACCCAACTTTGCCCTGCCGCCCAAGGCAGTGGTGTTAACTTGTAAATTTCCTCCAAAGAAGGAATAAAGAAAACAATAGTGTATTTGCCCGATGCATTTCTTCTCTTGACTCTGAATTTTATTTTTTCACCAAAAATCATTTTAATAACCTCAGTTGGATTATCGCCTGAATCAAAACCAATAAATGAGAACAGATTGCCGTATCCCCCAAGCGTTCCGCTTGAATTAGTGGCTCTTGGCCCCCCATCAATTTCAATTGTGATTGGGTGAATCCTGAATTTTTTAACTAAATTATCCTGCTTTTTTTCAAGCTTGGGTTCGATTACACCCCTTAGCTTTTGGCTCATTGCTCTGGCATTCTTCACATGCACCTCTTTGAGAAGCTGCTTTTGATTAACCGTTACCTTGAACGGCGTCATCGAAATGAAGGCTTTTTTAGCCATTAGTTTTCCCTCTTCAGATAAATAGAATAAAACTGAGCATCAAAAGGCCCGACAACTTTGGGGTCTCCATCCACCACATACAAATTATCATCCACCTCTATTCTGGAACAGATTTTGATTTTTTCATATGCAGCCGACTTAACTTTAATCCTTACCTTGCCCTCAGAAGCCACAAGGTTCATTTGCCCTTTTCCATCGAGAATATCTTCTTTTTGCCTATTTTCATAATATACTCTCGCAGAATATGTATATTTCGTTAAACTTATATTTGATGAGATTTGAGACGTATTTTTGGTGCGGCCATACAGGGGGTTAAAGTTTGCCTCTGCTGGAATACTTGATGCCTCTTCCACAAAAACATAAATGTCTCTAGCGAAGGTATCATGAACATCGCTTAACGCAGATTGCACATCTGATTTTTCTGAAGCTGTAAGAAGCGATGCCATTTAAGTTGAAACCCCCGAAAGACTCGTTGTGCCGTCGTCGCCAGCAACTTGAAGTGGTGATGATTTTTGATAATTATATTGGAAAAGTAAGTCCTTTAGCCTTTGTCTAGCCTGATACTCAAGATCGTTATAGGTCTTGGAGACAGAATTTTTATTCTGCCGTTGAATGGTTGTATCGCCCTCTTTGATGGTAGTCCAATCTACAGAGTCTGTATAAGTAAAGGTTCTTAGTGATTCTCTAGCAGACTTTTGATAATAATGAATCTCATACAATGTAGAAAAGATATTCTCCTCTACTGGCATTAACCCGCTCCCAGAAGCTATCTCAATAGCGCCAGTGTCATTGATGGTAAACTCTTCATGGCATAAGCCATTTAACTCGCCAATATTAGTCTCAAGCCACCCTGAGACATAGCCAGTGTTATAAGTCCCCGTATCATTCGGGAAATCGTAAGTTATGATTTTTTCAGCTAATTTCCCAAGATCGTTCATAAGTTAAATGTCTCCAAATAACTTTACAGCAGAATCGTAATCTGGGGAACTTGGATCAATAACGGGTTTTGCTTGACCCTGCACACTGACATTGTGTTGCTTTACAAAAATGTCAAAAGATTTTTGCAAATCTTTCCTTAATAGCTTGGCGTGTTTGGCTGGCGTAACTCCCACCCTCACTGCCAAATCAGTCAATTCTGAAACCGATGCATTCTCCAACTTGTCAGCAAAAACCTCTCTACTTAGAGTCTCGTAAGGATTGCATTGTGGGATGCCTAGAAGCTCCTCTAACTCTCTTGTTTCATCAATAGCAGTCTTCTTAGCTGCACGGGCCTTGCCGTCCGTCACATCAAATTCTTCAAGTGATTCTTTGTCCATGATATATTGTAATAAAAAACTAAAAAAAATCAACAAAAAGAGTCACCCCCTTACGAGGGTGACTCTTGTGATATTTAACTCAAGCTGGTTGATTAGCTATATTCAACTGCTAAACCGCAAAGAGCGTTGTCGTCGATGCAGATACGACCCTCTTCAACCTTGGCGTAGTAACCAATCTTGTTCTGACGAACAGAGAATTGGTCATCAACCATGATTGAGAGATCACCAGTGCTGCCCTCATCGAGAACAACAGGGCGAATAAGCGCATCCTTAGTCCGATCAACGCCGATCATGATTTCATCGTCGTCAGCCGCAAAGTTAGAAACAGGACTGCTATTATTGGAGTTAACCGTAGCAAAAATCTTGTTAAAACGTTGACTCTTGCCCAACTCGTTAAGTTCCATGATGTTGATTCCATAGAACTGAGGCAGTCCAGCCGCATTGAAAAGGCTATTGCGAAGCTCGTCTGGAGCTTGCAAGCTATCCTTCAACGCAGAGCCATAAGGAGCCTCAACGGTGTTGATTGGGTTATAAGCCATAGCGCGAAGCTGCTGGGTCATTTCTGGAGAAACCATAAGGTCGGTAATACCAGCCTTGGGGCCACCCACAGGAGTTCCGCCAGCCCATGAAGAGTTAATCCTCTTACTAAGAGTGATCAACCTGTTAAGGTCATGCAGAACGAATCTGTCTGTAGCGCCTGTCCTGATAACGTGGTTACCAGCAGCAACACTGCCGCCAGCACTTGATACGCTGTTCGCCAAAACCAAGGCGGTAGCGATCACGTTAAATGAGGTACGCTCCTGCTTAAGCAGAATTTCTTGGGCCATCCGAGTGAATGTTTTACTAACAACGTCAAGTCGCGCCTTACGGACATACTTGCGATCAAACGCAAGAGCACTGTCAAGATTGTAAGTCGTGAACTTAAGCTCGTTGTGAGCAGGGAACACTTGGTTGTATGGAAGCCCACCAGCTACCGTTTGAGAATAGACTTGAATGTAATCCTCGTCGGTGATATCGTGGAAAAGATCGAGTGGCAAAGAAGGGTTGTCATCCCACTGGTAAGTAAGGGTAGTAAACAAGTTGCTCACAGTAGGAGCATTGTTGATCACCTCATCTACCACGGGGCCGATAAGTTCGGCAACCGCTGCTTGAGCCTCATAAGCTTCCTCACGATTGTTGCTGCCCATTGCTTGCACAAGGGCAACCTGATCGTCGGTTCTTTTGATTGTAATTTTCATTTTCTTAAAAGGTGTTGAGATTAGCGACAGTCAAGTTTAAGGATTGCATAATTACCAGCGAAAGCATCTGTGCTAGACAGAGACTCGCGGTATCCAGTTCCGATGAACTTGCCAACTCCGTGCGCTTTGCGGATGTGGTGGTTAACTACGGTAGTAGTAACACCAGTAAGTGTTCCGTTCAAGCTTGGTTCAGCGACATCATTAAGTGCTGGAAGCACTCCATTAGTCAAGCCCCTTACATTAAGAGTGAAAACACCCTTAGTAGCAATTGGCACTGCCTCGCCTGAGACAACGCACTGAAGCTCTTCCCTTTTTTCAGGATAATACAGCAAATTCTCTCCATTTTCGTCCTTAGAACGAACATCGCGCAAAAGAATCCCGAGAGGATGAACAGCAGCACCAGTAGTGGTACATTTTGTCACCTTATAGGGAACCTGCGGATAAAGAGAAAGCGCGTTTCCTTGTTGTTCTACCCAAGAGTCGGAATCGCCCCTCGTGGTATACTCAACGGGTTGTTTGTCAAGGTCGCATTCGCTAACCTTAACCAAAGAACCCGCTTCGCCCGTAATCGTGTCTAGAGAATAAAAATTGATAACATCATTATCATCATATTGACGAAAGGGCAGTAAACGTGTAATTTCGTTAGCCATAATTTAATAAGTATA
>CEVZ01095301.1_pt1 | contig 11814 bp, 9 predicted proteins | sample 361371 | NCBI WGS metagenome assembly CEVZ01 (sample SAMEA2620217, study PRJEB7988) | marine metagenome | isolation source: saline water (ENVO:00002010), including
AAAACTCGGCACATTTTTTCGTGTGTAGGGTTTTTTTTAATATGAGGAAGTTGCTGCCTCACCACCATCAAATGTTTGTGTTGTTGTAGAGGTTAAAGTTGTTGTAGTAGTGGTGGTAGATGTTGCAGTGCTAGAAGTGGTTGTTTGACTTGTTGATGCAGTTGTACTTGTAGATTCAGCACCTTCAATTTGTATTGTTGTACTTCCAGGTCCGTTATCGTAAGATACTATTGTTCCTAGTTGATTTAGTGAAACAGTCTCTGAACCAGCTACATAACCTCTTGTATCTAAGAATCTTTGAGCAACATTTAGTAAAGTCTTCTTATTATTGAAATCATCCAATTCACTATGATATTCATATGCTAGTAATTCGTCAATTTCACTCAATATCTTGTTTATCAATTCCATAGTTGGAACTCGTATAAAACGTTTTTTATCATTTAAAAAACTTTCGTGTTCATAGTTACTTACAGGGTATATTGAGTCTTCTTTTGATTTTACAGTTCCATCAGGTAAAGTTGCTCTAAAATCTTCGTTTACTTCTATACCTCTTTTAAAAACTACTATATCCTCTTCACCAGGAACTTCCCATATTACTTCTTGTGTTTCATAATGATGTACATTGTCAAATGTACCATATTTCTCTAAAACGAATTTTGACAGATCTTCTTCTTTTTTAGGCCATTGTTCGTAAATATCAGTTATATTATTTAAAATTAGGATTAACCAGTCTAAACCTTCGTCACCTGTTATTTTTTTAGCAACTTCAAAGGGTTTTAACCCATCTGGTAATGCTTGAACTTCAAACATAGTTACATATTTCTCTATGTCTTCTCTAACAATAATTCTTCTGAATAGGTTTTTTACTAATTGGTAATTGAATGATTCGTCATCATCAATTCCTTTTCCAATGTAGCAATCTGGTAAATGAGTAAAATATGCCATTAGTATCCTTTGGTTATGTCGTCGCCAGTTAGAAGTTTTACTTCAGTGAATTGTAATGTTAGTACCACTGCTGGTACTGATAAATTTCTTACAGTTGGATCTGTTGCTTCAGATGCTGCTGGATCATGTCCAATTCGTTTTAATGCATTATATTGGTTATCAGGAGTATAGTTAACTCCGATAGCAGTACAAACCGAAGGCATTATTCTAAAGTGTAAATTTGGTGTTACTGTAGGTACAGTTGAATTATCTTCATCTGCTGCTAAACGAACAAAATCTATTTCAAACTTATTTGGAACTTTGAAGAATCTTTGAGATTTCGCATTTTGCCCAATTGCGGTATTACCTAACTGCCCTTCAAGTTTTGTAATATTACCAGACCAATCAGAGAATTTTTTTGCACCATCTTCTTTTTTATCATTATAAATCTTTTCTATATCTTCGTTATTACGAAAATCAAAAAGTGAGTCTGCACCTTGGAATGTTGGGTGACTACCTCTTTTGAAGTAGTGTATTATTTCTTCTATTTGTTGTCCTTCTTGTTGATTTCTCGCAATCATTTTAAAGTTAAAATTATGCGATCTAAATGACATATTGCTGAATATTTGTTCGCTATATGGGTTAAATACTCTTCCTTTAGTTAATGCTTGTAATTCGTTAGCACCTATATTTCCTGCTAAACCTAGTGCACCACTAACACCAGTAGCTGCACCTGCAACTGCACTATTCAAGAATTCTGGAGAAGCACCTGCAGCTGCTGATTGAAGAGCTTCAGTTAGAGTGTCCATATCAGAAAATGCTTCAGTTCCACCTGCTGCACCTATCATTGCACCAGCAATACCAAGATCTACCTTTCTATATGATGCATTATATGAGGTTTGTATGTTTGGTGGCATGTTGATATAAACTGCGTCAGGACCACCTACATATATCTTTTCAGCGTTATTTGTACCTAATGTTTCCGAAGCAAATGATGCACCTTCATTAAATTTCATATAATATTGACGGAAACGTACATAATCGATAGCCTCCGTTCCACCCCAAGAATCTGGATTATCATTACTTCCTGGGACAGGTGCTTTCATTGGATATCGAAAAACCGTCATCTCTTAGCCTAAATATTACGTGACCTCTATGTATTTATGCGTTATAAACAAGGAAAGTACTTTCCTAGTAAACCTCGAAAGTACAAGGGTGATTATCGTAATATAAAATATCGTTCAGGTTGGGAACTCAAATTTATGAGATTTTGTGATAGTAATCCCAATATTACTGAATGGGGAAGTGAAGAAGTTAAGATTCCTTATATTTCGCCTGTTGATAATAAATGGCATACTTATTACCCAGATTTTTATTTAAAAACCAACGGTAAAAAGTATATAGTTGAAGTTAAACCTTTTAAACAAACAAAAGAACCCAAGAAACAAAGGAAGGTGACTAAAGGGTATATTAATGAGGTTATGACTTGGGGTGTTAATCAAGCAAAATGGAAATACGCAATAGAGTTTTGTGAGGATCATAATATGGAATTTATGTTAATTACTGAGAAGGAGCTTAAACCGTAATGACAAACCGTTGGCCTACAACAAGTACTAGCACATCACAAGCTGCTATTAGGAGAAATCAACAAGAAGGATATAATAGTGTTCCTAATCAGGAAGCAGCACAATACCCTTCTTTACAGGAGTTTGTATCTTTTTCTATAAAGGATCCAGATTATACTCCAAGTCTTACTAACTTATTTTCTTTTCATATAGCAACACCACCTATTTTAAAGAATAGGATTGGAATTAGTGTTGGGCATGATAATACTTTAGGTCAAAGGGGATCTAATTTAGTATCTGATTTGGGAAATCTTAGAAAATCTCTTAATTATTATTGTCAGACAGTCACTGTACCTAGTAAACAAACTACAACTGGTGGAATTGTTAATGTTGGTTCTGCATACAAATATGCTACAGGTACTGCATACAGTCAAATAAGTGCAACGTTTATTATACCTAGAAATCAACATTCAAGGAATTTCTTTGAGAGGTGGATGGATTTAACCTCAAGAGATTCAAATCAATATAGTGAATATTATGATTTTTATTGTTCTCCTAGAATATCGATTTATAAGTGGGAAAGGAGACCAGGAGTAACAATTTCAGGTGCTAATTTGGCAGAAGTTGCTGATGGTACTGATTTAAGTCAAGTTAGTGATTTAGGATCAAAATATGATCTAACAGGTAAATGGGAGTTATGGAATGCATTTCCATATAATCTTGGATCTGTGCAACTTAATAATGATAGAGCTAGAATGATGACAGTAACAGTTGGATTTTATTTTGAAAGATATAGATTCTTTCCTAAAGATGCTTGGTATGTTGATGAAGTTGGTCCTATGAGGGATATTGCAATTCCTAGAGATAATCAAGTTGATGCTACTAGAGATGCTCAAGTATTACAACATTTAGTTAAAGCAACTACTGCACAATTGGTCATCGGATAGAGATATAAATAATTTTACTGAATTGAACTTTATATGGCATTACCTAAGTTAAATGTACCTAAGTACAAATTGAAACTACCATCTGACGGTAGGATTGTGAATTATAGACCATTTCTTGTTAAAGAAGAGAAATTACTTCTTTTGGCAACTGAAACAGGTAATCAGGCTGATATAGTAACTGCTATTAAAACTATTATCACAGAATGTACAGATATACATGATGTTGAGGAATTACCTACTTTTGATATTGAGTTTGTATTCTTACAAATTCGTACTAAGTCGGTAGGTGAAACTGTTGATGTACAAGTTACATGCCCTGATGACGACGAGACTACAGTCGAGGTAAAAATACCTTTGAATGAGATTAAAGTCGTTAAAACAAAGGGACATAAGACTGATATTAAATTAAGTCCAGAGATCATTTTGACTATGGGTTATCCTAGTTTGGATAGTTTTGTTGAAATGAATTTTACTGGAGGTGAAGCACCTGGTGTTGATCAAATTTTCCAAATGGCTGCAGGATGTGTTAAGCAAATTTCAGATGCTGAAGAGGTATATGAAGCTGCTGATACTCCTAAAGAGGAATTGGTTGAATTTTTTGATCAATTAAGTAGTAAACAATTTATGATGATTCAAGATTTCTTTGAATCTATGCCTAAGTTATCTCATACTGTTAAGGTAACTAATCCAAAAACAAAGGTTGAGAGTGATGTTGTACTTGAAGGATTAGCAGCTTTTTTCGGATAGCTCTTCTCCATCAAAGTTTGCAGAGTTATTATGAAGTCAATTTCTCATTAATGCACCACCACAAGTGGCCAATTGAATTTATTGATAATTTAATACCTTTTGAGAAAGAGATTTATATGAATCTTTTGGTGGCATTTTTAAAGGAAGAAGAGCGAAGACTTAAAGCTCAACAAGCAACAGAAGCACGACAAGGTATGTAATGCCTAAACTTTCTCCCTACAAGTTTATTAACCCTGGAAGTTCAGGTAAATCCTCTCCAGCGATTCGTGCTGCAAGAAAAGGTGTATTAGCTAAGAATAGATTAGGATCAGTAGTAACAGGTCTTGGTCTAGTAGTTGGTGACATGCGAGATATTGCATGGGCTAACGTTAAGCTCGATGTGATGGAGAAAAAGTTATTAAGGAGGAAGGCACAACGACAGAGAGACCAAGATTCTGAGGATAAGACAGAACAGAATAAAATAATTGGAAGAAAGTTAACTACTAAAAGAAAACCTAATACAAAAGAAAAGAAGAAATTTGGTGATATCTTTGGGTGGATGGGCAATGTTTGGGGTCCTATTGCTCAATTTATAGTAAGTATTCTTAAATTTTATGTTATAAAGGATCTACTGAAATGGGTGGGAGATCCAAATAATAGGATAAAATTACAAGAATTTGTAAGAAAGACTGTATTTGTTGTTAAGAAGTTATACAGCTTTGGTCAGTGGTTGATAATGGATAATATCCTTACACCAATGACTGAGTTGTTGGGTGGTGAGGATGAACATGGGAATAAGGTAGGATTTATAAACCAAGTAAAGAATCTAGGTAAGGTTCTTTTTGGTTTTATTAGTTTAAGGTGGCTTCTTAATCCATTTGCCTTAATTGGCGATATTATAGGTATTTTAGACTTTATAATGAACTGGGAGGTTCCCAGATTTAATCAGCGAGGAAGATTACGAAAACTACCTAAAAAACCGCAAAAACCTCGACGTTTACCTTGGTTCCAGAAGGCTAAGAAATCTCTATCTAGGATGAATAAGTCCTATGCAAGATTTATTGAAGGTACTTCAAATTTTGGTGATAGATTAAGATTAATTCGTAGAGGTCAGATAGGACTTAAGGGGTTATTCAGTAAAGGTGGGTTTAAGGATGGTAAGTTAAAAGGTCAAGGTTGGAAAATAAAGAATCCTTTTAAGGATCTTAGACTTGGGGAAAAATTTTCTACTGTTACAGGTCTTGTTAGGAAAAATGCTACTAAGGTTGGTAATAATGTAAATAATTGGTTTAAAGGATTAGAACTTGGTAAAAAAGGTGGTGATGTATTAGAAGGTTTAAAGTCATTACCTGGAAAGATTGGTGGTAAGATTCGAGAGATTGACGGAGGAAGGACAAAGAAAGCACTGGACGCAACATCAGAGTTTCTTGCTAATATTGGTCCTGCTGCTAGAAAGAATTTTAAGAAAGGTGTTAATTGGGCAGGTAATGCAGCAAGTGGTATAGGAAGATGGACTAGTAAATGGGCAAAGAGAGCTTGGAATCTTCCTGGTAATATTGAGAAAGCAGTACAGAATAGAATATTAAAACCAATATGGGAATTTGTTGAACCATATGTTGATACATTTCTGAAGAAAGGACAAGAGATTTTAGGTGCTATTAATAGAATTCCAATTATTAATAAGATAACAAAGGCACTTCAAAAGAGAGGTATAACTTGGGGTGCTATTAGTAGTCAAGGAGCAAAGTGGGGTAAAAGAGCTGGAGCAGCAATACCACTTATAGGTGGATTAGTTAACTATTATTTTGCTGGTCAATCATTTAAATATGGTGATAATATTGCTGGTGTCTTAGAAACAATTGCTGGTACTTTAGATGTTGCTGGTGGTATTAGTTCATTAACTGGTGTAGGTGCAACATGGGGTGTTCCTATGATGGTTGCTGGAACTACTATTGATGCTTATTTACTTGCTCGTATTATACCTGGAGTTGGTGAAGCAATAATGCAATGGGAACAGGATGGTGGTTTACTTAAACTTATTCCTGGTTTGACTGAAGCAACTAATGCTATTGCTAGTAAATTTGGTGGTTCAAATGCTAAAGATAAATTAGCAGAAGCCACTAAGATAATTGAAGGTTCTAAGGAAGAAGGGAAGACAGAGAAGAAGAGTGGAAAAGCATGGTGGGATTTTCTGGGAGTCTTTACTGGTAAGAAAAACTCTGACTCAGAACCTGGTGAGTTACGTCAAGCATGGAATCCATTCAAAAAGATTTGGAATATTATTAAATCTCCTTTTGAAGCAGTATATAATACTGTTGTTAAACCTGTTGTTGATTTTGCTGGTAATATTATTGGTGATATTGGTAAAATTGCTAGTAATGTCCTGAATAGTGAGTTAGGTCAGATATTATCAGTTGCTTTACCTATTGTATTTCCACAATATGCATGGATTGAAAAAGTTATAACAGGAATGAGAGCATTTAGTGCTCTATCTCAAGGTAATCCAATGGCTGCTGTTATGAGTCTTTGGAATACTGGTGCTAATATATTCCCTGAGACATTTGCTAAATGGGAGACTGGTATAGGTAATTTCTTCCAGAATAATTTTGGAAAACCATTTGCTAATCTTTATAATAAAGGTCAGGAGATGTTTGATAATTTTATGGAAACTAAGATTGGTAAAATATCTTCTGCTTTGATACAAGGTAATTATGGTGGTGCTTTAGGTGCTGCAGTTCAAGGAACAAAGTTTGGGGATCAACTTTCAGCATTTGGAGCAACAGTTGATAAAATGGGATTGGGTGGAGTTCTTAACTCAATTCCTGGTATTGGTTCTGCTATACAAAATATACCTGGAATTGCAAGTATTCCAGGAATGGGTTCATTAATTACTGGTGACTTCTCACCTGCTTCTTTCATAAGTGGAATGGCAGATAAATCTGGTATGGGTGGAGTATACAGAGCAATGATGGGTATGTCTGAGAGTGGTGATATTGCAACTGGTCTTAGGGAATTAGCACCAGAGTTGGGTGTTGATAAGAGAGTTCTTGGTGTTGTTGATAATGTTAATGAAATTTTTAGAGATGGTCAGTTTGATTCTGAATATGCATTACAGACTGCTATCGAGATGGTTGCTATTCCTATTATTATGGAAAAACTTGAGGCAGTTCCAGTTCCAGTAGATACATCCTCTGGTGTTGGTGAGCAATTGTCATCAATGAGTGGTGTCAAAGGTTTGTTAAATAGAATGGGAGGTGCTGGTTGGTAAATGGCAATACAAAAGACTAGAAAAATTAACCTATACAAGTTTGTCGATACTAAGAAGGAATCGGCAGGCGGACCTACTCGTGGAAAAGATAAGGAATTTGTTCGTACTATTAATTTAAATACAGAAGCACTTAATAATATTGGTGGTGTTCTTAATGGAATAGTTGGAACAGTTAAAGAACTTAAAGCTATTGAAGTAGATCTTTTAGAGAATAGGAAAAAGAAATTAAAAGATCTTGATACAGCACCAACATCATCAGGAACACCTAAAGCTACAAAATCATTTTTTAAGAAATTTAGTGAGTTAAAAACACCTGGATTCTTAGAAAGTATTATGAAGATGCTTTCTAGTTTCTTTAAATTAATGGTAGTAATGCCAATCCTGAAGTGGTTGGCTAATCCAGCAAATAAGAAGAAGATTAAGGCAACTCTTGAAAAACTGCATAAGATTTTTAGCACTATTGCTAAGTTTATTAGTAGTCAAGTTGTTGGTATGATCGATGACTTGTATGATCTTCTTAGAGATGATAGTGACCCTTGGACAAAAATAAAATCGTTTACTAAAATTTGGCTTAGGTTTGCTGGAGCATTCTTAGCAATTAGGTATCTTACTCAACCTTGGAAGATTATTGGTGATGTTAGAAAAGTCTTTGCACTTTTTGATAGAAGGGGTAGAACTGTCAAGAGACAACTTTTAAGAAGAAAAGGTCGTCTTATGATGACTGGTGGTAGAGCTAGGAAATGGATGCTTGGTGGATTTATTGGTGGTGCTGCATTATGGGCTGCGATGGAATTTTTATTCCCTCAAAAAGCTGCTGATGGTACTATTGAAGCTCAGATGGATAAGGAAGGTAAACTTCCTGGTGATAAGGGTTATGATGAATCAACTGCGGGATTCTTCTCCAAAAAAGGTGATGCTGATGCTGAAAAAGAAATTGGAGTTAGAGCTACTGATAGAGATAAGTCGATATCAAGATATGGTGATGATCTTACTAACGATGGTAATTACAAACCTACTGGTGTTAGTAAGTATGAGGATGGACAAGGTATAGACCTAAAAAACCAAGATAATTTACCAGACAAACAACAAGAGAAAAAGGATCAATTAAATAAGAAGAATTGGTGGCAAAAACTTACTGATCTTCCTGGTAATATTAGTAAGTCTATTGATGATAGTAAGGATAAGAATCAGAATATTCTTGCTGATATGTTAGGTATAACTGCTGCCAAGAAGAAAGCGGATGATACTCTTGCAGATATGAATCGCAAGATGCAAGAAGATAAGGAAGCAATGGGTAATAATAAGGTTGGTGCTATAACATCAATACTTAATGCTCTTGTTCCTGGTCAGATGGAAAAAATAAGGGATGTTACTAATAAAGGTATAAATGCATTTGAGGGTGTTAAGAGTAAATTTGAAGAAAATAAACCCAAGAAAAGTTTTTGGGATGATCTTAAGACTGGTTGGGGATTGTTTGGTGGTAAGAAAAATAGAATGCTTGGTGGTGATGTAAATCCAATGGGAAGTGGTATAATATCAGGACCTAATAGCGGATTCCCTGTGTCTATGCATCCTGCACTACCACCATCATTTATCGGTCACGGAACTGAATATGTTGCAACAAAAGGAGATGGAAGTGGTTTTGTTATTCCACTAGATAATTTTGCGACAAGAAGAGATCCTGGTATTGTTTCTAGATCAATCTATAGAGCAAAGCAATTAGGATTTAATCTTTCTGAACTTGGATTGAAAAAGTTTGAGCGTGGTGGTGGGTTTGGACCAGCACTATATCATCCTACAAATAATAAAATAAATGCATTTAGGGGTATCAGTGATAAATCTCTAACTACTCAGTTTGGATCCAAACTTGGTAAAGATTGGAAGAAGAAGGGAGTTAAGAATAGTAGTCAACAGTTGTTCCAAAAATTAGTTCTTGCTGAAGCTCAAGGAGAGGGTATGGCAGGGATGGCATTAGTAGCAAGAAGTATTTTGAATAGAAAGGCGATTATTGATGAAACTGGTAATCCAGGAACATTTATGGCTAAGAGTGGATCTTTAAAGGATATTATTCATGCTCCTGGTCAGTATAGTCCTATTACTGATGGTCGTATTAGTAAGAAATGGTCTGGATCTGAATTGGAAGTTGCTGCTAGAGCAATTGAAATTGCAAAGAGTCATTCTAGATTGAAGGGTTTACTTGCAAATCAGGTTGATGATCCTCAGCAGATTGCAAAACTTATGTCTGCAACAGGATTCCGTAATTATTCCAGTGCATTCTATGATCGATCACAGGATGTTAATGAAGTTAAATTTGGAAATCATACCTTTAATACTGCTGGTAATAAGGATATGAAATTTGGATTTAAGGGTGATAAGCAAAGCAGTTTAATTAAGAAGTTGATGGGTTCAGAGGGATTGTCTGAACGTGATAAGAAAGAATTGGGAAAAGCAGGTTCTGCTTATACTAAGAAGACAGGGCAGACAGGTGCTCAACTGTTTGGTGGTCTTCTTGGTGGTGCAAAAGATATGATGGGTGGCGAAAGTGGAGCACCTGGCGGTATATTCAGTATGTTAACTAATGTATTTGGTGCTGGTCCTGAAGGTGCTCGTAGTGGAAATAAGAAAGGTGGTAGTAGAAATGTGAATAAATCTAAGAATAGAAAGAGTGACGAGATGAAAATACAAAGAGCAACAGATGAAAGGAATAGAGCAAGAAAAGAGATTAATGCTAGAACTACAGGTATAGTTGCTGCTACAACTCAAGCAATTGATGAATCCAATCGCAATACTAGACAATATATTAGTGCAGCAAATCAGTCAATATCACAGATACTGACTAATTCTAAGGGTGTTGCTCCTGGACAACATAGTTCCAGTGGAGCACCAGGTGGTGTTTTTGGTGCATTATTGAAAACTACTGCTGCTGTGTTGAACTCCTTTAATAATCCATTGAGGTAAATATGCCGATATCTAGACAGTCGCCAGGTGAAGTTGAAATTGAATTTAGTATTTATCGTGGTGGAAAACGAGTAGAGACTAGTGATGGGAAGTATGATCTAACAGAATACTTAGCTGGATGGGAAGTGTATGAATCTATTAGTTCTGCAACTATGGAAGCTAGGTTTATTATTGAGGATCAGGGTGGTTTATTGCAATCATTAACAGGAACTGAGGAGTTTAGATTATTACTTAAAACTGGACAACAGGACAGAACTTATTATTTTAGATCTTATCAAATTGAATCTCGTGTAAGAACTGGTCAGTCTACTGACTTCTTTCAAGTAAATGCTTGTTCCAATGAGTTCATTAAGAATGAGGTTAGTAATATATTTGGATCTAGTGAAAAGGTATTTGATAAAAAGATTAAGGCAGAAGAAATTATTAAAAAATTACTTAAAGATAAGAAATATTTGAATACTGGTAAAAGGATGTTTTTAGAGGAAACTCTTAATAAGCATACATTTGTTGCTCCTAATTGGAGAGTTCTTGATGTAATTTATTGGATATGTCAAAGAAGTATACGTAAGAATCCTAAAGGCGGTACATTACAAAATGGATTCACATTCTTTGAAAATGCAATGGGATTTAATTTCAAATCCATTGATAAAATGATTGAAGATATTAATGATAATAAACTTGAAGAGACTGATACTAATAAAGGAATTGCTAAGGTTCATCAGTATACATACACTCCTAAGAATATGAGAGATCCAACTGGTGATGATACTTATTTAATTGATACTATTGTCTTCCCTGATGAAAAGAGTTATTTAATGGGATTGAGGCATGGCACTTGGTCTGGTTATAGTGTTGGTTTTGATCCAGTTTCTATATTAAGATCACGTTGGGGTGTTAGTACTGATATGAAGAGTAAAGAATATCGGTATGGAGTTAAGAAATTATGGAGAAAGATGTCTCATATAGGTAAGAGTAATGCAGTTAATCCTATTTCTGGTATGGATCCAGAAATTAGAAATATTGTTGACTTTCCTAAAAGGGTTCGTTATACTATGCTTCCAAACCAAATTTTTGATCCAAAATACAAGAACAATCCACAAAAGAATTATCAGGAATTAGTTGAATTGCAAGCATATCAATGGATGAGAATAGAAACACTCAAGAATCTTAGAATGCAAATTACTGTACCTGGTAATTTAGATTTATTTTGTGGTAATGGTATTGATTTAAAGATACCTTCTACTGAAATTACAGGTGATAAACCTAAATTGGATAGCAAATATAGTGGTAAATGGGTTGTTGCTGGAGTTCAGCATTCTGGTACTGCTTCAAGTATTAAAATGAACACAGACTTGTTCTTGTGTAGAGATTCCATCAATAAAAGATAAATAGTTATTGTTACCTAGTAACGGAGAATAAAATTATG
>CEVZ01003157.1_pt1 | contig 11804 bp, 16 predicted proteins | sample 361371 | NCBI WGS metagenome assembly CEVZ01 (sample SAMEA2620217, study PRJEB7988) | marine metagenome | isolation source: saline water (ENVO:00002010), including
TTCTGCTTCTTCATCTACTTCTCTAACAACATCATAAGATGTTTTTCGACCTAGTGCTGGGCAGTCTATTTTACTGCACCATCTTGCTTGCTTTCTAGGATTATAGACTACGAAGATGGACTTCGCTTCTAACTTGACACCTGCACTTTGAGCCGCAGTAGTAAGTGCTGCGAGTTGTGCTTTTAGTGCTGCTACTTCTGCACTAATATCGCTCATTCACTCACCGCGAAGTCTAACTTCTCTTGCGCTTTGTGGTAGTTTGATTTCGACGCCGTTTAGTGGAGGTCTAGAAACTAATGCTTTCTTTCTAGCATATTGTGTAGTAATACTATCAAGAGTTTCTTGTGCCCCTACGGTCTCGTAACTAACATACTTTGCGCCTTGATAATTCCCTTGCCACCATCCACGGCTACATCTAAATGCGACTCTTCTTGTTTCATTGACAAGTAAGGACGCCTGTGTTGGGCCAGTCCAAAGTTTCCAACCATCGGTCGGTTCACAAGTATAATTGTTAGGAGCAGTAAGTTTGGCAAGTTCACGAAGTCTTGCTTGTGCTTCTGCTTTTACTTCTTCGGTCATACTCCTACCGAATCGTGTAAGTCTAGAAGACAACCTCTTGTATTCAGAGATTAGTTCTGCGGTGGTTTCGACTTTAGGTTGTGTCTTGGATTTCTCCACTGCTTCCTTCATCTTGACCGCTTTGGTTTCCTCCACTTCTTCTTTAACAGAAGTAGCGTCTGTTGGGATTTCATACTGACCGTCTTTGTAAAGGCCGTATAGTTCTGAAATCTTTGCTTGTGACTTGCCTTTGTGGAGTGATCTAAACTCATTCCATTTCATTGTCTCTTTTGAGGACATAGTTATCTTCACTTGCGTTGGCATTATTAAGATTGCTAAGGAATTGTCTAAAGTCTTTGATTGCCTGTCTTGTGGCATTTCGAGGGGAGTTCGACAATCCTATGAGATCTTTTTGTGTTATCGACCACCCATACTTTTCGCCCATAACAAACAACCAAGCCGTGTGTCTGGCATAAGGAATGATTACAGAAGATATTGGTTTGTATCTTTCGAACTCTTCCAATGCTGCTAGTGCTAACGACTCTGGCATGTTGATTAGTTTAGCGATTGCGACAAACTCCCGCTTGATTCTTTCATCTTTGCCTGGCGTCAAAACTGTTTTTAGGATTCTAATTTTACCATAGACGGTCTCTGGCCTAATCTTAATTTTGACTAATGAATCTCTATTAGGAATAGTCCCTACTATATGCGAGTGTATTGCTATAACTTTAGGATTAATGTCTAACCCTATTCTAAATGCAGAGTGGTTAGCGTTTTCAAGGCTACGCATTATATCGATAATTTGTCTAGTGTTCTTGTTTATAGAAACTGCTAACTTGTTGTCGATCCCTTCTAACTTCTCTACTAACTTCATTATCGAATCTTCTCTATCAACACGAAGATCAAAATCTCTAGTAAAGTCCTGTTGGATGTTAATACCTTCAGGTGTGAAGTCTGCGTCGTCATTCATGGGGCCAGCATCTGGATCTTCTTCCTCGTCGAATAAGTCGTCCCTATCATCATGGACATCCCAATTGAAAACCTTCAAGCAATACGGACATTTGTAAGATCCTCTATCTTCGTTATAGATATACTCTCCTTCTTCTGCTGGGCAAACCTCTGGTTCGGGTTCTGCCAAACAGTAGAAATTAAGCCCCAATATATCGTCTGATTTCTTGTTTTCCAATGTAAGCCACCCCCTCAACAAACAACTGTGGCAGTTCTTTATCGCCTGTTAGTGATAGGATTTGTTCCATTCGTGGAGAGTCTGTATCTTCAATGTCTATGAAATCGAAACGAACATTTGCATCTTCTAGCATGTTGATTACGGCTTTGGTTTGCGATTGCCATGAAAGACCCCATAACTTTACGAGCATGGTTATCGCACGGGTATCTTAGAGTTAAGTTTTAGGATGCGAAGAAATATGGTCGTAACATGGAAGAAGTAAGTCCTTGGTCTAGACTCGGTTTTGGAACCACTAGGAATGTAGAAGAAAATAAAGAACTGTTGCTCTTGCGAGACCAAGTTATAGAACTATCCAAGCAACTCGCTGACTTAACTTTACGGTTAGAGAGAATGGAACGGGTTAATGCTAGCGAAGAGAAGCCGATTGAAAATGTGTTTGCTGTTGCCGACTATAGTGACTTCTTCGGAGAAGAAACCGAAGATTCGCCAGTAGTCGAAGATGATGCCGATGACGAAATTGTTCGTGTCAAAACTGGTTTTGTTGCCCCACCGCCTGAAGAAGTTGAAGAGGTGGAGGCCGAAGATATCGAGCCTGTCGGCCAGTCAGGAGACATTGACTCCGAGGAGTCTCCTATTCAAAAGGAGTTTGACGAGAAGGAGGAAGAAGAAATCATCGCAGGGATATGCGATATGGTGGAGCAATACATTGAGAAGAATCACGGTATTCTAAACAACCAACTCAAAAAGAAGATTTACTCCGACATTCCCGTCAATGACAAAATCAAGAAGGGCATTAAGGAAGCACTTGCCGACCACCCTAGAATTAAGGCTCACAAGTTAGACAAGTTCCGAACTCTATACCACATGGGAGAAGATGCAGATGAAGAGTATGCTAAGGCGTTTGGTGGTTGATTACATCAAAGACGGGGTAATGCCCATCACTCTATGGTCTGATCGAGGTTCTTGGCAAGTTACGGTTGATGCCAAAATAGATACAGGTGCGGATAGGTCTTCTCTAGATATACTATTGATTAATGCTCTAGGTTATCATCATACAGGTGATAGGATAAGAGTTAGGAATGCTAATGGTGTCGAACATCGTGATTTGTTTAATGTTGCAATTGATGTTGAAGGGTTCCCACATGAAGTGATCGCCACTGGTGCTGATCGTGGTAGTATGAAATATCCAATGATAATCGGGAGAAAGGACTTTTTGGATATTTGCGAAATCGAAGAGGAAGAATGACCCTTTGAAGAAAAAACAACAAAATTAGACAACATAGGAAAATCATATGTTTTTCATAGATTAATAGATTTCTTATATCTTGTTTGTTATATGTCTTTCTATTATTGAGTTGTTATTGTATATAATATGATATTAAGTTCTAGGAAAAGTATAATGTTTTCATAGGTTCAAAGTAGGAAAAGTCCATTTTTCCTAGGTTGTTGCCTTACTAGTTTATATGGTATGGGTCAGTTCTTTATATATCAAGTATGAAAAGTGGTTAATTTTCCTAGGTTCGAATAAATGTAAGATTTTGGTCTAAACCCCCTATTTCGAGGGTAACCTATGAAAAAGTTTGATTTTCCTACTTAGATGTCAAGTTTGATGTTTAATGCAGCACACAATTCCTTGTATCTATTACGAATAGTAACTTCAGTCACATTGGAAACTTTGGAGATTTCTAACTGCGTCCTAATCTGTCTTTCCAACTGACAACCGATATAAATCGCAGCCGCAGTTACACCTGTTGGACTTTTACCATCGACTAATTCCTTTTTAGTCGCTTCAGTGATAATGTCATAGACTCTCTGGACAGTCTTAGTATTCAATCCTAATTTGGAACAAAACGACTGGACATAATCTTCTGGTCGGTTTATGTCCATACGAATACGAAGTTTCTGTTTCATTAGTTTGTAGGTTCTAGTCAATTCCTTTCTACCAATCCTACTATGCTTACAGACCTCTTCAATAGTCCTACCTAGTTTGTTAAGACAACAAACCGCATAAACAGAAGCAGCAACTAAAGCATCAATACTCCTTCCACGAATCATGTCAGCCTTGACAGCACGCCTATAAATTGCGGACGCCTCTTCCATGTGTGAACTACCCAAACCTAACTGTGAACCAATTCTACTAATTTCAGGTAAAGCCTTTTGCAGGTTTCTTTCCCTAGAACTATTTACCCTCGCTCTAGATTGCCACTTACGCATCCGATATAACTGCGACCGACTTTTACCAGAGATTGCCCTCCCCGAAAAGTCTGTATTGCGCCAATCAATCTCTGTGGACAAACCTTTGTCATGTAATCGGTATGACATAGGCGCACCTGTCCTCGCCTTGCCTTCATCGTCGGGGCCAAATGTCCTCCATTCGGCACCCTGATCTACTGCAGCCTCCGCTAGGACTAATCCACAATCGCCACAAGTAGTCTCACCCCTAACTTCGTCCGAAAGTAAATTTCTCGATCCGCATTCACTACATTTTACAAGGGCTTCTATTGTTGGTTCTGGTGCTTCTTCATTCATAGGCTTGACCTATATCGTTTCCTTAGCCCTGGCTATTTAATACTAACGATTATTAAAATTACGGTGAAATTCGTTATGACTATATACCCCCTATCACCACGACGGTTTCCAGACGGTGAGATTTTGACGGACAAGGGAAAGCAAAAACGAGTTTCATTCGACTTGCGTGGGGAAAACGCAGTCGATTTTGAGGCTTGGCGCAAGTCCCTTTCCAACGAATTAGGATTCGATATATCACCAAGTAAAGCCCTCCTTTGGCTTCTAAACAAAGTTAGGAGGGAAGAAGAATGACGACCCCCGAAGAAGTGAGAGCCATGTTCGACTCGCTCTCCGATTTAGAGAAATTAAAGACGGGGCTTATCGTCAATCCAAAGAAAAACAAAAGTTGGACACCCATCCGAGAAGCGGTCAAGGCGTATGCTCTTGACAAAAAGTCGTTTTCCTTGCGAGAACTAAAGGAGGCAGGAATCATTGACGAAAAAGTCACTGGCCCTGACTTCCGAAAGAACGCGGTGGACAAGATAGACATTCTTTACGAACAAAAAGGAGTTTTGAAGAAGAAGGCATCGCTATACCACATTCACGGCCATGCCATGAATATCACCTTTGGACAATCCTCTACATTTGTAGAGCCTAATAGAGAGGCCGCTATATACATAGTTAATACACTTCTAAATGGTAGTTTAGGTAGAGTATCTGTTAAAGATAGAATGACTAAGAAGCAATTCCCATTCAAAGATAGCAAAGGTGCTATGAAGAAATTCGAAAACATGCTTATTGACGAAGCAGGTAAAGACGGTTGGAGAGCCACAGGCAGACCATTCGTATTATTGAAGGAGGAATAAAGATGACAGAAGAAGAGAATCTAAGCGAAGAAGCACAAAGGGTCATGATGTGGGATAATACCGATTCAGGGATCATCCATTCTGTTCATGCTTACTTGATGTGGCATTCAGGAGCAGTTCTAAGGAATGCTATACCCGATAGAGAAGAAAGAAGTATTTACCTAGACTTCCAAGCAGAAAATGCCGAAGAGTGGGCACGGGAACATGGTTATGATATGAGCGACAGGCGAAGAATCGAATCAATCACCTCTCTTGATAGCCAAACGCAACATGATTTTGGAGAGCAACCAATATGCTACTTAGATGTAGAGTTAATCGAAGCGGGGTGCGCGGTTCCTGTTCTACCACCAGAGGGTTTTACTTTAGAACCGCTACAAGCGGGGTTCCCTAGATTTACATCGTATGAGGACTTTAGACAGGCGTATATACAGTTAGGATATTACATCAAGCACATAACCTCCGAAGTAGATTATCACTTCCAGCGATTACAAAAGACATATCTACAGATTGCTAACTATTCGTTTAGACAAGTAGTAGATTCGTTCCACTTTGTCCCTCCAGAGTTCCACATCATAGGATTACCTTGTGACAGAAGAAGGACAATTAGTCAGTTAAATGGTGCTTACGATATAGGTCAGTTAGTTTCTATTCGTGGGCAGATTATAGAAATTAGTGAAGTAAAAACAACATACCCTGTTATTGCATGGAAATGTAAAGACACTAACTGTAGAGAGGTTCACTTTGTAGAACAAGAAGCAATAGGCGGGGCTATTGAAAAGCCCATACCGACTTGTGGTAAGTGGGTGGAGATGCTAACTGGCGAAAGCAACGGTTGTAATTCTAAGCACTTTATTAGAATGGCACCGCCTATGTCGCAGTCGATATCACTCCAAAGAATGACCCTTCAAGAAGAGGAACTAACTAATGGAGAAGCAAGAACTATTACAGTCGAGATTAGAGGCTCTTTGACAGATGCCATGATTGCAGGGCAAGGAGTCGAGATTGTAGGAGTCTTGCTAACGGAGGCAGTTACAAAAGGTGCTAACTTAGAAAACAAGTTTATTCTAGCAAAGTCTGTCACAGAAAAGACCGATGTGGTTTCTACTGTTCAAGTTACAGAAGAAGAGGAAATGCAAGTTAGAAGATTTGTAGATAGTCTAAACTACAAAGAAAGAATGTCCTTGATAACTAAATCATGGGGCGGTAGAGTCTTTTCGGAGAATCATATCAAAGAAGCAATCATATTACAGTCGATTGGTGGAGTCTATAATAACTACTCCGAGACTAGAGGAACAATCAACCTCTTGCTAGTAGGAGACCCTGGAACTGCTAAGACTAAGTTATTACAACTGGCAACCAAACTACACCCAGGCAGCAGATTTGCTCAAGCAGATGCTACAAGTCAAGCAGGCTTGATTGCTGCTTGTCAGCCCAAAGAAGATATGTATACAGGGAAAAGAAAGTGGGCTTTGACTCCAGGTGTTTTAGCCTTGACTCATAAAGACGCTATTTGTTCTATAGATGAATTTAACTTATACAAAGGCGACTATGGTGAGTTCCAAAATGCTATGGAAACAGGTGAAGTGTTCATCAACAAAGTAGTGAAAGGAAAAGTCATCACAGACGCACCCGTTTTAGCAGGTGCTAATCCTAACAATGGTAATAAGAAGAAGTGGATTAGAGGTGAAAGAGTTCCCTATACCGAGCAGATAGGGCTAGACTTCCCAATGCTACAACGATTCACCATGATATTGATTCTAGAAGATACTCCAGACTTTGAAAGAGACAAGAACATCTCGATGGCTATGACTAAAGGTATCTCCAAGACAAGAAGTAAGGATGCCGAAGAAGATAGTGAGTTACTAGACATGATTTTCATTCAAAAGTATCTAGCAATTGCTAGAGCGCAAACTCCTTTACTTACGAAAGAGGCACAAGAATACATGGCTACAAATCACGCTACAAAAAGGCAAGAAAGTCAAGATGACCCCGACGGGCTTAGATCCCACAGGCAAGAAAACTCCCTTTGGAGGCTCGCTAGTGCTATCGCTAAGTTTGACCTTTCAGAAGAAATCACTCTAAAACACATGAGAGTGGCAGAAGAGTTGCTTGCAGAAAGCCTAGAAGAAAAAGACCCGGGACTATTCACAACGGGTGCTACAAAGGCTGACCGAGAACTTGAGGTCGCCGTGAGAGAAGGGATTATAACCTTCTTCCACGACCACGATTCCGACAAGGCCAAGACGCTCTCCGACATTCACAAGGAGGTCAGCGAAAGCATCTCTGGCTGGAGAAAGCCATCGTTAATCGAGTTTGAAGCAATTTTGGATTCAGTTATGGAAACCATAGAAGGCGTAGAAAAAATCGGTGAACAGTATTACAAACATTAGGAGGAATTATTATGACTAACCCATTTGATAACTATCAGTTTGACGAAGAGATAGAAAGAGAGTTTGTGGCTAAAAAATTTAGATTGTTATACGAATCCAAATCAGATGTTTTGCCTAGATTTAATTTACTTAAGATTTACAGGGCTTTCAAAGCAGTTTTGCCAGACTTTGAAATGTCTATGGCCGCTTTGAAAGATCACTTAGACGCTTTAAGTGACTCTCCTGAAAGCAAAATCAGAAGGGTGAAGCGCAAAGACGAAGAAGAATATTTCATGGATGTGGTCTAATGAACATACTAGAAGTAATAGACAAACTAAAGGAGTTAGACTATGATGAAATTACCATAGATAGTCCTGACTTCAAACTATCGCTAAGGAGAAGTTCTAGTGGGTCGCCTATGGTTTCAGTCGCTCAAGCACCAACAAGAATCATTGACACAGTAGTTAATGAAGCCAAAAAGCCAGGGCTTGCCTCGACAAAGCAAGTGAAGTATGTTAGAGATGTCATGGTTAAGGAGTTTGAAAACAAAGACGATGCCATGATTAACTATCTAGCACATTTACTTGAATTACCGATCTTTGAAGTGCCGCACCCCGAATCTTGGGACGAGACCTTGACAATAGAAATGGCAGAGTCAATTCTAAACGATTGGGAGAGAAGGCAAGGCATCGACAAAAAGAGGTGAGAGCATGACGGTATATTCTAAGAAAGACATTCAAACGCTAGTCAAAGAATACTACGCAACCGTAGACTTTGATATCCCCGAAATCCAAAGAAGGGAAATCGCTTTCCAAAATTGGAAAGAAGCAGGGATTAGAGATCGCCATAGATACTTCCAAACCAATCAAGAATTGAAAGAGTATCTATCAAAGATTCCAAAAGCCGCAGTATTTCACTCCGTCGGATATTATCTAGACCCAAACGAAAGGCAGTTTGCCAAGAAGTCATTACAAGGCTTTGACTTTATATTCGATATCGACGCAGACGACTTAGAGGGTCAAGCGTATATAGAAAAGTTAGGAGAATTGTGTATTATGGCTAAACGCTTGATTGATACATTCCTAGTCGGGCACTTTGGTATTGACAAAGAAAATATCCGCATCGAGTTTTCAGGAAGAAAGGGATTACACCTAACAGTCCTAGGAGATGAGTATAGGTATTTATCTAAAACCGCTAGAAGAGAAATAGTAGAGTATATTGAAGGAACTAAGTTAGATAGGACTATTCTATTTCCAGAGAAGAAAGGATATGTGGTTAGTGAACCAACCGCTAAAGGTTGGAGAGGAGAAGGTAGAGCCTTCGTTGAGCATATACTTGAAGAAACAGAAGGTAAAGAGGAGAAAGAGATTTTAGAAATCCTCCAGAAGTATAAGTTCCCAAAAAATCAAGCCAAAAAAATAAGCGTCCTCCTAACACAACCGAAGACTCGGCAAACTGTGCTAGAAGGACGCTTAAGCCCACTAATGGGCAAGGGTGCTGTTACGCTAAACTCATTGTCTAAAGCAGTAATGAAGAATCATGGCATAGGCCTTGGTTCTATTATTGCTAACATGAAGAAAAAGAAAACGAAGTATGAATTCGACGGTAAAATCATAGATAGAGCAGTCACTTATGACGCTCATCGTATTCTAAGAATACCAAAGTCTATTCACCCCAAAAGTGGTTTTCCTTGTGTCACGATTAGTTATGACCAGTTAGAAGATCCCATGAATATATTCGAAGAGATTTCTAAACTTGTAGGATACGACTTAATCGAGATTGAATTAGCAAATCCTGTTTTGCTTGAAGCAGAAGAGGAATATGTGCTAAAGGCCGGGCGACATTTGTTGCCGAGATATTTGGGTCTCGCCGCATTAATGCAAAGTTAAACAAAAAAAAAGAGGGGAAAAGACCTTTTGGTCTTCTCCCCTCATATTGTAAATCGTTGTAGTCTAACGCCTTTTGATCGTAAGTTTCTTGCCCTACTGTGAATGGCTACTATCAAAGGAACTCCTGTAATTACTTGTCGTAATGGTTCCTCTAGAGATATTAATACATTCCACATATTAGGTGATTGTTCCCAGATTCTAACAAAATCCACATCACTTACCTTTTCTTTCAACTTCCTAGTCTCTCTTAGAATAGAGACACTAAAATCACGATCGGTGTTATAATCAAAAACTGCATTTTCTGTTTGTATAATTGGTTCTTCTGCGATTTCTCCACAAAAGAACTCATCATATTTTTCTTCCATCTAAATGACAGATTATGGTAAAGACCATTCAATATCATAATTTCTTGCTCCACAATGCGGACATTTTGTAAGTTCTGTCATTCCTACATGTTTCCCACAATAAAAGCAATTCATATCTTTATCTTCCATCTAAATTGTCACTATTACAAACCGCACAAGACTTTAGTGCGAATTTGTGCCCGTTTTCAGCACAGGCATTTGTGACTTTGATGATATATTCATCCATATCTTCCATCTAAATTGCGGATCTACAAAATTCTTTCGCCTTTACGAAAGATAGTTCCGCCTTTGGCCTCCTTTACAATATAGAAGCGTGGGTCTCGCCTAAGTGCAAAGTGCATAGCGACCGTGTTAGGTGTTTGCTTATATCCACTATTCACTAGCATTTCGACTGCACCTCTAGCAGTAAATTCCTCCTTGCCAATAATCTTAAACAGTTTATTTACTGCTCCTTGATTTCTTTTAGCCATCTAAAGGGGATTACTCAGTAATCCCTGCGTCCTTGACTTCGCAACCTGCACAGCATTCTACATCTGTTAGTCGGCTAGTCAAGCGAAGCATATCTTCGGCTTCCCAAGACCAAGACCCATTCCAGGCCTCTCCTTGAACAACCAAAATTTCTCCTGTTGCCCAACTCATCGTGTCTCCAACCTCTACAGTCTTCCCACTAATGAGTCTATAGGCGTTAATCTCATTGATTAATATTCCAGCAGCATTGACAAACATACCTGGAACATCTTTAATTTCCAAGTCTTCAATTTCATAGTTCTCCTTCATGCCTTGAGAGTAAAGCCAAAACTTTCCCTCATGATCATCATCTGTAGTTAATACAATTTGAGTTGTCTGTCGCAACTCCTGGCATTTCGCCTCAAAATTCTGTTGAAACTCATCGTCCCACATCTAAGACGCCTAACGGCGATATCGTTTAATCCCCGTCTTTTGTTTTTGGCGTTTGTCCCACTTTTGTGCTGCGTATTTGAATAACGCAAAACCGGCAGCGAAACCAAAGCCGATTAAAATGTATGTCAATACAAGAATAATAATTCCCATTATATCCATCTAGGTGAAGAGACTACAAGGGCTCCCCCAGACCAAAACATGTATCTTTGCTTTAAGCATGGATATCCTTTTTGGATTTGGCCTTCATGCAACAGAAATCACTGTAAGTTTTAGAGTTCTCTTCTAAAAGTTCAGGCGTTATCCTCCTGAAACTTGCGGTCTATCGGTCTAAAATCTTTGATAATGCTTCTAGCACTATATCCTAAAATTTTCAGAACTGATAGAGTCTGCATAATGACATAATCACCTTCAAGGCCATTAGATCTATTTATACAATCATATGTCTTATCCGAGTGATAGAATGTGATTACACTATTATTGGCAATAGGTATCGCCCACTTACCGCCCTCACTAATGCTGGCGATGTGCTTCCTAGTCCATTCAATATCACTTTTTCTCGGTTTCCATTCCATCTATGTGAAGAGTCCACATGGGGACTCACCCGTCCTACGAAGACCACTAAGTAGGATTGATCTGCATGATAAGGCCGTCTTTTGTGTGACTCTTCTAAGTAGGATCATTTGACAACGGCTATTGCTGTCTCCCAATATGATCCATCTTCATCATGAAGATTCTCTTGCGTAATTTCAGTAATCTGTCCTTCGTCAAGAGTTTGTAGAAATTCTTTCAAAGCCATAGAGTCTTCGTCGCGCTCGTAATTAAGCACCAACTGAATAGATTCTCGCCCATCGGCATAAGCGAATCTATAGACCCTAACTATCACATCTTCTACTTCTGCAATAGTTTCTATGATGGGTTCATCTTCTTCGTTGTTGTTTTCCATCTAAGTAACATCATTCTCTTCTAGAGAATGATGCCAAAAATCCTTCTTCGTCTGGAAGGTTATCCAAGTCTAGTTCTAGAACTTTAGTCATCTTGATGTCTAAGTCTAGTGTATCTAGATAACTTTCTTGGTTTTCCACAGCATCGTATTCGTGCCACTTGGTAGGCTCGAATGCTTGGAAAAGTCGCTTGTCGAAATCGACAAGCCATATCCATTCGCA
>CEVZ01147106.1_pt1 | contig 11794 bp, 5 predicted proteins | sample 361371 | NCBI WGS metagenome assembly CEVZ01 (sample SAMEA2620217, study PRJEB7988) | marine metagenome | isolation source: saline water (ENVO:00002010), including
GCACCAATTTTTAAGTTTGAATTATCACCAAGTTTTACATGACTTTGGAATGTAGAAATACCAGATACATTTAAGGTGTCAGTTTCAGTATGTCCCGTTACATCAATACCATTAGATTTGGTAGCGAGTTTCTCAGAACCATAGTGATAGAGTAAACTCTCACCAGTAGATCCATCAGCACGGAAATAATCTGCAGTACTACCAGAACCATTGTCAGTTTGGATAATAACATCATTGTCATCATTGTGACAATTGAGATAAAGATCACCAACATCAGAATATTGAGTGATATAGCTGTTAGAACCGTTATGCCATATTTGCAAGTCTTGACCTGCACCAAATCTTAGTCTGTCATCAGTAGCACCAGAACTATCACCAAAATCAATTGTGTTTCCGTTTGTTTCTAATGTTCCACCAAGTCGTGGGTTTGTATCATCTACAACGCTAGCACTAGCAGATACAGAAGATCCTTCAATGAAAATACCAGTACAACTGATAATACCTACAGAACCACCATACATGGTGATTCCAGTACCAACATGAAAAGAATCGTCAGTAGGATTTACATAAAGATTATTGTCAGTAACTAGGTCACCAGTTCTTCTAGTCTTTCCCATGGATATCCTTTAGAGTTATTTATTTTATTATGCCTGAGATTCAGACCATGATATTCTGGAGGACACCTGGAATGGTGCCGTACTATTAACAGTAGTGGTGTCAAGAGCACTTGCACAAATGGTCACAATATCAGGACCATTCGGGAATACTCCATCACCACCAAGAACAGAATTACCCAAGTCAATCAGTCTAGTTAAGTCAAAGGTTTGAGAAGCAGCACTTCTAACTTCAGTACCATCTGTTCTAATACCGACTGCACCACCAGATGCACGGAACTGATAGATCGTTGTTCCTTCCTGAATAGTATCACCAGATGCATGAGCAACATATTGTGAAAGTGAAGGAGATCCAACATTCTCATATGCAATGTTGCTCAATGCACCGTTCAAAATAACACTAATTCTTGCATCATGAGAAACTGAAATACCAAGTTCGTTCAACTTAAGTTGCATTCGATTAATAACATCCCTTTCACCAACTGCACCAATCAAGTTGTTATCAACAGAAGGTGCAAGTCTAAGACTTACAAGAGGAATCAGTGAGCTAACATCAACAGAATCTCCACCAGAAGCAGGAGCACCAATATTAACTGTTGTGGTATTGCCAACTGTTGGATATACTGCAGGATAGTTTCTTCCACCGTACTGAAGGAAAATATAAACTCGGAAATTAGCTCCATTGAAATCAGTAAAATCTACAGATTGACCATTTAATTCATTATCAGCAGTATACAATGAAATACCATTAGAGAACTTAGATGCATCGGCAGCAGGGAAACTCAGTCTTAAATAATAACGATATTGTCTCGCAGAATAATCATAAGTTCTTGTTAGTTCACCAGCAGCATTAGTTACTGATGAGTTTGTTGCACCATTAGTGAATGAAAGTGCATTACCAGATGCAGTAAAGAGATAACTATCATCATTATCAAATCCACCATCCATGATGACCGAAGTACCCCAGTGGAACAGTGATGGAACATATGTGGGTAATCCTGTGTTGAATGATTCGTATCTTGCAGGAACATTACCTGTTCTCATATATGCCTCATTGAGTTTGTTGTTATGAATAAACTCGTGCATATACTTCACATGACCTTTGGTATCCTTAAATCCAAAACGAATCTTACCAGCACCATACCAGGAATAATCAATATATGCCATCTGAATATTATTGATATCTAAATTAAATCCAGATGGGCCATTACCATCAGCAGTATCAATACTCCAATTATCTTGTCTCACCCTTGTATCTACAGTCTTTGTAATAATAACTCCAGTATTACTTACTCCCCTATACTTTGGTTGAATATCAATTGTTGTATCATCAACAACTCGGGTAACCTTATATGACTGACCACGACAAACGATCTTATCTCCAGCACTCAAATGATTATTAAACTTAGTATTAACACCAGTTAATGTATTAGAATTAAATGTTGCATTAATTGTCCCTGGTATTTGTTGTGTTGAAGATCTTCTTACTGCATACAAATATTGTCCATCATACTCATAGAACATTCCATTTTGATCATCAAATAGTCCACCACGAATACCAGCATTACTATAAGAAGCAATAGTATATTCTACAATTCCACCAGGAGCATCATCAGCAGGATCTCCACCCATCGTATAAGTGAAAGTAAATGTTGTTGCACTTGCTACTGTAAATGACGTTCCATTATATTCATTGTTTCCACTACTAACAGTGGCACCTCTTACTTTGATGGTATCCCCATTCGTAAGTCCATGTGGATATTCTGTCGTAACTGTAGCAGTTGTTCCAGATGATGTAAGTAATCTTGCTGTACGATAAGGATTAAAGTTAATTGCCATAGAGCACTGAATGCCCTTACCTGACTGATAACGGAAATACTTTCTAGTTTGGCGAATAACTTTAGAATCTGGTGAGGTTCCTGCAGTAATATCAACACCACCATCAAATGGCCTATGGATAAATGTTCCGTCTGCTCTCACATTCAGTCTTGTGTCAACAAAGTGTTGTCCACCAGTAGTTCCAACACCAGCATTGTTTTCTAGAGTCAAACTTGTATCGCTCACAATAGATGCAATTGTTCCTTCAGAATATGGACCATAAGTAGCATCCCCTTCTAATACAAATTTATCTCCAATAGCATATGCCGCAGTGAACTTAGTGTCTGTTCCAGTTACAACTTTGGAATCTGTTGCAGTATTAACAGTTCCTGCAGCAGCAACTCTTCCAGAAATACTTGGAACAGTTAAATTATATGCACCAGCAGATCCTTGAGTTGCACTGATAGCAAGAGTTCCAGAAGTCCAATCAACTTCATTGGTAGCAAGACCAACATATTTACTATGCTTTGCATATGCATAATATTCAGTACCACTAGTTATACCCGAAATGTCTGCACCACTTGTTTTATTGAAAGTTACTTTTTGACCATCAGAAAGTCCGTGACCGCCTGAGAAATTGATATAGTAAAGAGAATTGGCAGAGTCTTCTACAACATCAGTGTTTGCAAATGTAAGAACTCTTGATGACAATCTTGAGTTTGCTGAGATTGATTTTGTTGTTGTCGTGACTCCAGTAATATCATAATAATCATCAGCAATACCAAAAGTTTGTCCAGTTACAAAATTAATTGGTGCTGTTCCTGCACTATTAAAATCGTATGGTGTTCCAGTATCAGTCTTCTTGAGTTGGATTCTGTTATCATCAACAACTCCAACCTTTACAGTATCTCCATCAGATAAACTTGCAGGTGTTAGTGCATCAGCAACTGCGGTTGCAAGTGCTAAAGCTTTACTTGCTGCATTAGAACTATTCTGATACGTGTTAGTAGTATGACCATCATCAAGTCCAAAGAATGCTTCGATATGGAAGGTAGGTCCCATCCTTTCTCTAGCATTATACGTCATGCCACTACCAGAGGTAGTCATATTAACAAAACCATCACCCTGATTATAATCAGTCCACCCAGTATTCTGTAAAAATACCTGTACAGTGTATCCACTTACTTCACCAGAACCTGCATTTTCATAAACTACAGCATAAGTATATTTCCAGTTTGTATTATAAGTTTGTGGACTTTGTTGGCGATAGTTGTATGTTGATCCAGATAAAGTATGCCTTTTTGAACCATAGTCATAGTTAAGATAGTAACCCAGAGCTACATCAGGAACACTACCAGTGGTAGCAGCATTGAGTGCAGTAAAATCTGGTACTTGTTTTATTGTTAGGATAAAATCAGTATATGAATTGTATGAATATGGAGTGCTAATATGATAAAATCCCATATTACCTAAATTAGCTGGCCAGTAAATAGAACTAACGCCAGTGCTGTAAATATTATTTCTTGAGCTCTGTGCTCCAATATCAATTGCTTGTCCAGTAAACAATGTTCCTGGAGTATATCCCGTATAGACAGTTTGATATCTAGCTAGGGTCTGTGCAGAAGAAGTATAAAAATAAAAATATGAACTAGCTTCACCCCAATAAAACTCTTGAGTTATACTTGTTCCATATGATGCATTGGGAATAATATTCTGGTCATTATACATGTAGTATTCACCACTACCACTATAATTCATCAACAATCTACTGTGATCCGAAGCAGCCTTCATTGTTGTTGCCTGACCTTCGCACCAAGTTTTTGCTGCAGTATATGCTGCAGTAATAGTAGATGAACTATTTGGGGTAGAAGGATTGCTTGCAGTTCCTGGAATAGCACCACCAACTCCAGCAGATACTGTTATTTCTTGGTCATTATATAATCCATGAAGTGCTAAGTAAATATCATCATCACTGGTATCTACATATGCATCACCATCAGGAGCATTGCTAGATGTAGTATCCGTTAATGTCAGTTCTTTTTTACCAACAGTATTTGTGACATATACACTGGTGTTTGTACTAAATCCGTGTGCATAATCAGTAGTTACTGTCAGTGTGGATGGGTTTGCACCATCGGTGTTTATTCCTTCAAATTGATCATAAGAAATAGAAGAACCAGTGAAGAATGAACCAGGAATAATTGTTGTATATGCTGTTTTTTGATCTCCAGTAGAAGATTGAACAGCAGATGCTTTGTAGTTAAAAGTAGATGTTGTTGGTACTTGTGTAATCAAATATTTTCCATTTGCTGTTCTTGAGGTTAAACCTCTAACTTCAATAGGGTCTCCAATAGATAAACCATGCTCCTCTGCAGTTGTTACATTAATAGTTTCACTATTATTTGTAGCATTTACAGAAACAATTCCAGGAATAGACACACCAGGAGCTCTGGTGTATGCTGAAGGGATATTATTTACAAGTTCTAAAGTTTCCCACTTAGTTGGTTGCAGACCATATTCAAAGTCAGTATCAATAAGGTTCTCAGGTGTTGATACTCTTAACTTACTAACAGGATCTGTATAGGTCTCTCCAAATTCTACTTTATCTTCTGGGATGTCTACAAAAATCTGCAGTTCATCACTATCACTCATTGATGTGGTATTGTGCTCAAGAGTTATAGTAGTTTCATCATTAGTGGAATTATATGATACGGTTCCACCTTTTGTAGAATCAGCAAAATTGTAAATGATGATGCCATCAGTTACGTTGGTAATTAACTGAACTGTTCTCAGTTTAAAATTACCATCAATAACAATTGTTTGTGCTGATGCATCAAATGTATAGTTATAAACTAATTTTTTTGCCATTCTACTGACCCATCCTGTCTAGATATTTATTAAAATTAACCAAGTGCAATTGCAAAGGCTATTGATTCTGATTGAGTAATACCATCACTACTAACAACGGTGGTAGCACTTACATTTTGTGCAACAATTTCAATAACATCATTAGCAGATGCTCCAGTAGTTAAAACAACACTAGTTCCATTAGTTGCTGTGAACTCAGTGCTATCAAGTTTTGATCCATTTAAATAAACATCAACATAACCTACTGAATATGTAAGTCCAGTAATTGTAGTTTGTGATTGTGTAGCAACTGTTCGTGAAACAGATCTCGTTGAAATTGGAATGTAAATGTCAGTGACAGAACCATCATCAGCCATCGTAATTCCAGCGCCAACAAAATTAATCGTTGATGCAGTTGATGTGATGGAAGTTCCACCAGATTGAATTCCAATCGCACCTCCACCTCCTCCTGATGATGCAAAGGTTACACTATCGCCATGAGCATTAGTGGTGATAGTCATATTGCTACCAGCAACCAATGTCAAAGTATCAGTTGCACTATCAGCAACTACATCACTTTGACCAGCGACAGAAATAGTTTTGAATGCATCACCACCAACACCAGAAAGGTTTGAACCATCACCATAAAATGAAGTAGCAGAAACTATTCCAACAACATCTAATGTTGCAGTTGGTGATGTAGAATTAATACCAATTCTATCATTGGTAATATCAGATGTAATTAAATTGTTGGAGGTTAGATTTGCCTTCTGTCTATTCTTTCCCATCAGATATTTTTTAAGTATTTAGTTATGATATTCTATATCTGATAATAACAATACCTGATCCTCCAGCAGCACCAGAAACAGTGCTGTTTCCACCGCCACCACCACCTCCAGTGTTTACAACTCCTGATACTGTTGGATCATCTTGAAGACGACGTGGATCTGGGGGATTATAATCCATACCATTTCCACCACCACCTGCACCACCATTTTGAACAGCGGAAATAGATGGTGAACCTCCTCCACCACCACCAGCAAACCATCTACCAGGACCAACAGTAGGTTCAGCAGTTCCATATGATGGGGGTATACCTGGATCATTTGTCCAAAGAGTTACACCATGCCCTCCATAAACATAGTTTCCTCCATTACTTCCACCTGCTCCTCCAGCACCTCCGCCACCACTAGCAATAGCTGTTGAAGTTGGATCCGCACCTCCAGGATGTCCTTGAACAGTTGTTGGAGCATTTGGATTATAAATTGCGGAAGCTGGTATTGGGTTTACTGTATATGGGTTAGATGTAGGACCTCTTTGAATTAGAGCATTTCCAGCTCCAACTCCTGCAGCTTGAGGTCGTCCTATAGAGGCATAAGTATTACCAGTATGTCCATTGCCCCCACCAGAACCACCATCATCTCCAAACCATCCAAGATAGTCAGTACCACCAGGACTAAGTTCATAAGATCCTCCTCCAGCACCACCACCTACTGCGGTTATGGATGAAATACCTGGTCCTATAATTGAACTTGGTTCTCCAGGATTGCCCATCCTATTGATACCTGGGGTGGATTGAGGATTTGATCCCGCAGTTCCCCCACCATTACCAACAGTAATGTCATATTCGCCAATAGGAAGGGGGAAATTAAAATCTTGATAAACACCACCAGCACCACCGCCACCGCCACTCATTTCAAAGGTAGAGGGTGGATAATAGCCACCACCTCCACCAGATCCACCACCTGCAATTACTGCAACATCAACATTTCCACCTCTGTTTACAGTTAAGACTCCTGGAGATGTAAAGAACAAATATCTATAGCCATTCCCTGGTTCGGAAACATTGCTGGTTGTGTAAGTTGCTCCGATTCCAGCAATATTATTATCTGTTTCTACTTTATCCGAAGAGGATGAACTATATCCAAATGCAGTGCTTTTGATTGGTGACATAATTAAGCGTCCTTATCTCCTAAAATTGTTACTACGATATCATTTGTTGCCCCTGAAGGTCCATTAGATCCTTCATTCAAAACTTGAATGGTATCTCCATTATCTTCTAATGTAAAGGGATATTGGGGTTCAAAAAATACAGTTTCATCAGGAACTAATGACAATCTTGCAACAGTATTTCCAACAGTTGCTACACCTGCACTTCCTCCATTATTAGGAACCATATAAACTCTTGCAGTTTGGGAAAGAGTTGTGTCAATACCAACATTATGAACTAAAATAGTTCTAATATATGATTTTTTTGATGAGGACACCGTATATACTGCTACTGAGCTACCTGCACCCACAACAATTGGAAATCCTAAATTTGACTTAGATAGTGCCATTGTATGATTTTATTTGTATTTATGAGAATAACATTGATTCGAGAATATCAGCACCTGCAGAAACTCCCGTCAAATTAGATCCATCACCATAAAAATTAGCAGCAGTAATAATACCAGTGGATCTTATGTCACCCAAAACATCTAATTCATAGGTACTATTTGCGGTAGTTCCAATACCAACACTACTTGTAGTATTGATACCAACTGCATCATCTACCCAAGGATTATAGACAGAAGTTATATTAACATCAGTGTATGCAATTAGTTCAACAATATCATCAACAGTTGCACCTGTTGCCAATGTAACAGTGGTTCCATTTGATGCAGTGAATTCAGTGCTGTCAAGTTTAGTACCATTCAAGAATACATCAACATAACCAACGGTGTAAGATATAGTTCCTGATGCTGGGAATAATGTTTGGTTTGCAGTTGCAACATATCGGTTTACTGATCTGGTTGTTGTTCCACCTCCGCCACCACCAGAGGATGCAAAAGTTATACTATCACCACTAGCATTAGTGGTGATGGTCATGTTACTTCCAGCTACAAGAGTTAGAGTATCAGCAGCAGCATCAGCGACTACATCACTCTGACCAGAGACAGCAATAGTTTTGAATGCTTCAGAAGCAGCACTAGTGAGATATGTATTAGTATCTTCAGTTCCATCTGCCTTAAGAAATCCACCACTATTGGATGACTTGACAAAGGATGTTGCAGTTGCAATACCAGTTATTATAATACCATCATTAGTAGTTTCAAATTTCTTGGAGTTATCGTAGTAGATTTGTACTTCACCTGCAGGGAAAGCATCTATTGATGTTTTAGTATCACCAGGGTTTTTAACTAGAAATCTACTAGATCCAACTCTTAATCCACCTGTTCCTCCTTCTAAAATATAACTATTAGTTCCATCATGATAAATCTCTAAGTCATTACCATCACCAAAGATTGCCTTTGCATTATCTCTAAAGTATGCAGTGCTACCAAATCCAACTGTGCTTCCTGTTCCGATTGTTACATTACCAACGAATGTAGAAACACCAGATACATTTAAAGTATCAGTCTCAGTATGACCTGTTACATCAATACCATTAGATTTAGTAGCAAGTTTTTCAGAACCATAGTGGTATAATAATGCTTCACCACTACTACCATCGGCACGGACGTATTGAGTAGTCCCACCAGATCCATCATCAGATTGAATAACGACATCTGCATCATCAATCGCCTGTCTGATGTTAAGAGGACCAGTACCACCACCATTTTGCTCAATAAAACTAGCAGTACCGCTGTGATAAAGCCTCAGATCACCATTAGTACCAAATCGGGCATGAACTGTATCCTCAAATTTTAAGAATCCATTTGTCTTAACGGTGTCAACATCAGATCTTAAGAAACTTGTACTACCAATACCACTAAGTAATTGCGAATCTGTTGCCAGACCAACTAAAGAACTAGTTGGAATATTGGTGAGTGATGAACCAGAACCAGAGAAAGTAGTAGCAGTTACAACACCAGTAATATTTGCACCTTTCAGGCCATCAATTTGATAAGGTGTGTTTATTGTATTTGAGTTTACCTGAACAGCATTACCCATGTATTCATGAGCACTACATTGATAATGGAGAACAGTTGGAGTAGTGTCAGTTACAACAATCTCAGTATATGTTGCTGTTGAAGTAACATTTGTGGTGTATTGAGTTGTTCTATCTGCCTCAAGATATAATCTGAATGGGTGACTTGTCATGTCACTAGAACTCAGAGTAAATCTATAAGTTCTACCTGGAGTAAATGTGAGGAACGGAGATTCTACCCCGTCAATTAAATAACCATTTCCACTACCTGTTCCATTATATCTGTGTGCAGCAGTCTTAGCAGCAACTGTTACTGTAAAGTTGACTGTACTACCATGTGGTGCTTGTAGATAATTAAAGCCAGTAAATGCTGGAGCAGTAACAATTCCTGCAAAAGCGGCCTTGCCTTCAAAAGTGGCATTTCCCGCTGATGTTATCGTGCCACCAGCACCTGAAGTACCAAATTTAATTCCAGACCTTGCAGTGATAAGGCCAATAGAATCAACATTGGTTACATCATCATAAATTAAAGTCCCACCAATAGTAACATTGCCACTAAAAGTTGCTACACCAGTAATATTTAAATTACCAGTTCCTGTAATGTCATTAGAATTTAAATCTAAATCTCCACCTAGTCGTGGTGTTGTATCTTCAAATACACTAGAAATTCCACCAGAGATTCCACTCAGTTGGGAGCCATCACCAAAATAAGTTACAATACCTGCAGTTCCTACTGTTGCACCAGTTCCAACAGGCGTAATTTTTAAATTATTTACCTCTTCTAACTGGTGATTAATATTAACTGACATTAGAGATGCACCTTCCTATGTTTATATTTATTGTAAAATTAGAACGCTAGTTCAGTAGTTTCAATCTTGCATACCCATCGTATTGTGTATGGTGCCACCTGTCCAGTTACCGTCACTTTTAATGCGCCATTTGTGGTGTCCGCAGTAAAGTCAACATCCCAAGTAGCAGCACCAGCATCATAAGCAAGAACATCTTTAATTACAGAACCAACAATTGCTGTTGATGCAGCATTTGCACCTCTCTTAATTGCACCTCTAAACTCCCATGCTTTGGTATTACCAGCACCAGTCACACCCGCAATACAAGTTCCTTTAAATGCTAAGGCACTATTATTCAAAAGAACCAACTGATTATCAGTTGATGCCGCTGTGTTATCTGATGCTATTACTGTAGGTGTTGCATCAGTTGTTTCTCTAGCAAGATTAAGGATTGTTGCCTGAACCGCTCCATGAGTCTCACCGGTTCCAAGTGGTCCATTACTTGCAGGAAGAACAACAATACCGTGAACTCCTTTAGTTGTGCCTTTATATCCTCCAATAATTGTAGAATAATTACTATCTGTAATTTTATTGTTGCTGCCACCAACAATTGCAGAATTGGTGGTGTAGGACATCGATGATGCAGCTATAATGCTTCCAGATCCACCAAGAACGATACTTCTATTACTCTTTTCAATTTGATTAAAATACCCACCAACAGTTGCAGATGCAGAAGAATTATCAATACTATTACCATCACCCGCTACAATTGCAGAGGACCAAGAGAATGATCCGCTATCGACGATTCTATTTTGGACACCACCACCAATAAATGAGTACCGCCCAGCAGCAACATTATCCGCATTAGATCTACTTAATTGAAGATCAACTGCATAAACACCACGCTTATTGCCACCTGTTGTTGTTCCATCAGGAACACTTAAACTAAAAGAACCGTTTCCTTTTGGAACTATTGCAACGTCAATATTCGTAGTAGTTCCAATACCAGTGAAACTACTAACGTAATTTACATTATTTGGAGAACTGGTACTTTGTTGTTCTGAGAAATAAGTGCCGATTCCACCACCACCTCCACCTTCAATACTAATATCAATAGTATTGCCATTAACTGCAAAAGTATTTCCAGTGCCAATAAAGTTTAATGTAGTTGCATTACCAATGCTAGTTCCTGCAGAAGAAATTCCAATCGAGCTAATATAAGTCGAAGAATCAACAGAACCATCAGCCTTCAAGAACTGTGATGAAGTACCACCAGAGGTTGAAAATCCAGTAGCAGTTGCGATACCAGATACATTTAAGGTGTCCGTTTCAGTATGACCTGTTACATCAATACCATTAGATTTGGTAGCGAGTTTCAGAGAACCATAGTGAGAAAGTCTAGATTCACCACTACTGCCATCGGCACGGAAGTATTCAGTGGTTGCGCCAGAACCATCATCACAATTTATGACAACATCATAATCATCAACATTGTTCTGAATAACAAGATTGCCATCATTTGAGTTTGTGATAAAAGCCTTCGTTCCGTTATGATAAATCTTCAGATCAGCATCAGTACCAAATTGGGCTTGGATGCCATCGTTGAAGGTCAGGTTCCCAGAGGTCTTAATATCAGCAACATCAGATCTAAGATAACCCGTGCTACTAATACCACCAAGTGTTGCCGAGTCACCACCGCCACCACTGGAAACAGAACCATCAGCCATCAGATATTGTGATGCTGTGCCACCAGTCTTGACAAATGAAGTTGCTGTACAAACACCAGTAATGGTTACACCAGCACCAGTGGTTTC